>Ga0153925_1000012_pt1 | contig 35248 bp, 51 predicted proteins | sample TSNJ009MetaG_FD_104684 | JGI IMG/M metagenome (GOLD analysis project Ga0153925, IMG submission 104684) | Attine ant fungus gardens microbial communities from New Jersey, USA - TSNJ009 MetaG | ecosystem: Host-associated > Fungi > Mycelium > Unclassified | place: USA: New Jersey, Wharton State...
GTCTTCTTGAGCGTTGGAGGATCCGGAATTTGGAAGGAGAAGGCTGAAATTGTACGTCTGAATTGTAGATTTGAAGTAGGCACCTCTTCATCCGACATTTTGGCGGAGGATACTTTCAGAGGTTAATCTTTCCCACGCTTTTGAAGGCTCTTGACTTGCCATGGAATCCCACCCAGTGCATCCAGGCCTGGCATACTTGATCCTTAGGAAGAAGTTTGTCATGAGCTGCCACAGCTAAGGCAAATATTTTCTTTTTCTTTTTTCATTTACTTGTAGATTGGAGAAGATAAAAGGACTATCACACATTCCCTTTTACCATCACCATCCCCTGGGGAGAGGTGACCCCCAGGGGTTGTACTCTATTTAACACTTTTCACTAATATTGTCATAATATCACCCATCTACTTTGTCCTTTGGGACAGCATGTGTAAGAATAGAGGTTGGTTGAGACAACTAACTGCAAGGGCAACTGGAGTAGAGCATCTCTAGGAGAATCCTTAGAGAATAGGATAAGGCTCCTTGTCACAACCTGTGACACTCTTAGTCACCATCAGTAGTTAGCAGTCACTGTAAGAGGACTACACTAAGTTGCACTCCTGATACACTATGTAAGGGCAACCAGAGTGGAGTAACTCCAGGAGAAACCTCAGTGTATAATTAGACTCTGGAATATGTTACAACTTACCTCCAGGAAAAACCTCAGAGAGTAGGATGAGGCTCCTGGAGGGTGATCTACACTATATATACCAGTTCCCTAGTTATGGACATCTTGGCCGTCAGGGATAGGAGTTCAGGAGAAGGCAACTAATTAAACCTGGAGTAACTATTATTTAATTAGTTGTTAGGGTCACTCCAGGTCATTGTCACTGGTGTGTTAGGAGTAGACTTTGGTACAGTCCCCTTACATTTATCCTCCCCTCTAAGATTGCTGCACCTTGAAGTAATGGGTCTAGAGCAGAAGATCTCATCAAATTTGGTCCTGCAGATATGTCTTGGTGCTCCATGTAGTAACTTAGTCTGAGATGACTTAATCACCCTTCTAGTCCAAGTTAACAAGGAGAGCTTAATAGAGTTTCTATTTGATTGTAGTACACTACTTATATACATTCTGTATTTACTTCTATATTAGCGTGCAGTTATAAGAACTTAGAGCTCAACCAAGGTAGTTGTTCAGGAAGAACTTAATAGAGTTTCCTATTGGATTCCAGTAGCTACTTATACAAATGTTAGTTGGTCTGTGTGCCTATCTCCCACAATCACATGATCCTTACTAAGAACTATCTATATCTTATATAATCCTTCCCATGCTATTTATATCTTTCCCACATTGTATTCTTGGATGTTTTCTATCAAGTTGATAAATGTATGAGAAATAGTTTTCTTCTTGGGAGTCATCTCATAACATTCTATTTATAAAGTCCTGCATATCTCTTTTGAGTCATTCCCTCTCATGTATTTGCTGATTATTTAATTAAATGAAAAAGAAAAGAAAAGAAATATAAATAATGACTTAGCTGTTTTGGCTGTATCATGATACTACTCCCCTCTCAAGGTTCCTTGTTCCAAGGATTTTTACAACTTATAGTAGAGATCATAAATGTTCCCCATTTCATTGTTATCTTTCTTTGTCCACTCTCTGAGTTCCAAATTTTCTTGCTTAATTTCTTCTTCCTCTTCTTTTATTGTTTCCATTATTCTTTGTCCTCTTGTTCTTCCTCCTTTCTATTACAAATGGCCACTTACTGATTTGTGAGTTGATGATTTGATAATCAAAAGGCTCAAAAAAGCAAAGTTTAGACAGTAGCAAAAGATGTTGTTAAGTCTGAGGTTTATCCTCAGATATACAGTCCTTAAATATATGATTGTGGTAGTCTATGTACCAGGACAGCCTACTATATGATCACTATCTATTGTTCTATATATAGGAGTGCTATTGTTCTTGAAATAGAGATATCCTAACCATCTTAGGGTAGTTCTTTGTTCTATTCAAGAACAGATGATAATTTATAGGTAAAGATCAGTATTATATACAAATATTGAGGACCTTGTATCTCCATGGGATCTTATTGCCTCGAGATCTATTTATAGCTGAAAGAAGCGCATTGAAGAGAGCTTCACAATGGTAATTGAAGCAAATAATTATGTTAAGCAGTTTCTGAGATATCAGCAATTTAGTGTCTGGTAACTTGGTGATTACTGACTGATCTGCTGATAACTTGATGAATACTGATTTCTTTGAGATGTTTTTGGTACTGTTCAAAAGGTCTTCTTAAGGGCTTTTGGTAGCCATTTAGATCGTCAAAATTGGTCAAGTATTCCTGGAGTTATGGTCCAAATGAAGTTTGTGATACCCTGGCAGTTCTTTTCTCCTAAATATTCCTTTTTCTCTTTCCTGTCTTCTAATATCTTCTATATTTTGCTGATATTCTTTCTTGAATTCTTCAACTGCTTCCTTTGCACTCTCCAAATTTTTCTTTCCTTCCCAAGTATCAGATTCAGCTGTGAACCCTTTCTATCATACCAAGTATTTATTTTTCTTCCTTATTTGTCACTTGTTCAGAATTTTCTTGACTTCCCATTCCTCTTCTCCCTCAATTACAACTGGAGCTGGTTGCTCCTTTCTCTTCCTTTTTACTTGCCCTATATATTTTTGTACTCTACTGATATTAACTACCAGATGTATTTTTACTGTGCTAGGTAGTTCTAATTCTACTACATTCAATAATATAACTTTCTTTATCTTGTAAAGCTCTATATATTTCTCTGTCAACTTCTCTATCCTTCTACCAACCATTTGGTATTTCAAATCCATGGTGTTGAGCATTACCAAGTCCTCCACTTTGTACTCATTGACCTCTGCTCTTTTTTTATCTGCATATCTTTTTATCTCTTCTTATGTCTTTTCTAATGTCACTTTTGCCTCCTCTTGAATCTCCTTCATTTTTATCATGAATTTCTCTGTCCCTTTGTACTTTCCCTTCCTTCTCATTTTGAACCCCATCCTAGAATCTTGCCTATAGTTTGCTTTAAAGGGCAATATCTTTGTGCTCAAGTGTGCTTTGTTGTTGTATGCAAACTCTACTGTTCTTAACTAGTCTGACTACTATTCTTGTCTATGGTTGATGAATATCCTTAAGTACTGTTCCAATTCCTGGTTAACCTTCTCTATTTGTCCATTTGTCTAAGAGTGGAATGTTATTGACATCTTGCTTTTGATTTCCAACATTCTATTCAACTCTCTCATTAATCCTGCTATAAACTGTAGTCCTTTATCTAAAATGATACTCTTGGATAGCCCATGCAATTTCCACACATTGTTTCTGAATAGCCTAGCCAGTTCTTCTACCAATATTTTCTCTATAGTAGGAATAAAGTAGACCATTTTTGTTAACTTATCTACTACTACTAAGATTGAGTCATATCTCTGGGCTAATGGTAGCTTAGTAATAAAGTCTGCTAAAATATGTGTTCAAGGTTTTTCTGGGATTGAATTGGGTATTAATTTGCCTGCTGGCTGTTCTGTGTGGTTCTTATTCCTTTGGCAGGAATCATATCCTTCTAGATATTGCTTTACCTTCTTGGTTACTCCTGGCCACCAAAAGTTTCTGGTAACTAGTTCTACCATCTTCCACTGTTCCCCATGTCCTTCTACTAGTATGTCATAATGTAATCTAATTATTTCTGCTCTCAACTTATCATCTTTAGGCACATACACCTTTTCTTCTTTATACATAATACCATCTACTTTTCTCTACTCTTTATTTCACAATATTTTTACTCCAGCTCATTTCATTTCTTCTACTGCTCTGACCACTTCATCATTTTTTACTTTTAACTGTCTTACTTTTTCTAGTAAGTCTATTCCTTCTACTATTACTTTTACCTTCTCCATTTTTCTCACTTCCAACCATTCTTGCTTCACCAACATCTTATCCTTATTGTTCCTTTCTACTCCTATCTCCCAATCTAGCCTTCTACTCAAGCTATCTGTCTTCCCAATTTTGCTCCCTGGAACATGCTTCAACATAAAATTAAATCTTGGTAGGTACAATACCTATCTTGCTTGTCTTCTATTCAATTTTTGTGCTTTTATGAAATACTTGAGATTTTTGTGATCTGTCCAAATCTCAAATTTTATTGTTGTTTCTTCCAGAAAATACCTCTATGCTTCTAAACATCTGACTACTGCTAATATTTCTTTGTCATGAATTTTGTAATTTCTCTCTGTGTCACTTAGAGATTTAGAAATGAAAGTGACTGGTCTCCATAACTCATTAGAGTACTTCATTAATAGTACTCCCCCAGTAGCATAGTTTAAAGTATCTGCTTTTACCCTAAATTCTTTGTCTAAATCTGGGGCTGCCAATACTGGTCTAGTCATAAAGATTTCTTTAAGCTTGTCAAATGCTTTCTACTGCTTCTTTCTCCACTGCCACTTTATGTCTTTTCTTGTTAACATATTCATTGGCTTTACTACTCGAGCAAAGTCTTTAATAAACCTTCTATAATAGTTGGCAAGGCCTAAAAACTTTCTAATGTCTTTCATATTCTTTGGCTCTGGCTAACTCAATACTCCATCCACCTTTTTCTTCTCCATTTCAATTCTATTAGGTCCTATGACAACCCCTAGAAATCCAATTTTCTGCACCTTCCATGTATACTTCTTTGGCTTGGTATACAAGTTATTCTTCTCTAGCCTTCTTAGTACTTCTTTTACAATCTTGTCATGTCTTTGTCTCTACTAGTACATTATCCACAAAAGCTGTAACTTTTCCTTTATTAATCATGTTTCTCAGGATCTCATTTATCATTATCTGGAATGTGGTTGGTAAATTTGTTATTCCAAGGAATATAACTGTTGGCTCAAAGAACCTTACATGGGTTGTGAATATCCTCTTTCATTCATCTTCTTCCTTAATCCTCACATTGTTGAACCCCCATCAAAGATCCATTTTAGTGAATACTTGTTTGCTTTCTATATTGTCTATTAAATCCATAATTAACAGAAGTGAGTAGTTATTCTTTACTGTCTGGTCATTCAGATTACAGTAGTCCATTACCATCCTCTTTTCTCCATCTTTCTTGCTTACAAAGAAAACTGGTGACATCTGGGAGGACTTTGATGGTCTAATGTACCTCTTTCTTAACTGATCCTTTACAAAATTCTGAACTTCTTTTCTTTTATTTTTGGACAAAAAGTAGATTCTTTCTTTTTTAGGTTTGAACATCTTCTTGAGATCTATGGCATGATTCTAGATTTTCCTTGTTGGTATCCTTTCTGTGTCACAAACTTCATTTGGACTATAACTCTAGGAATACTTGACTGATTTCAACAATCTAAATGGCCACCAAAAGCCCTTAAGAAAACCTTTCAAATGGTACCAAAAACATCTCAAAGCAATCAGTATTCACCAAGTTATCAGCAGATCAGTTAGTGATTACCAAGTTACCAGATACTAAATTGCCGATATCTTGGGAACTGCTTAATGTAATCATTTGCTTCAATTACCATTGTGAAGCTCTCTTCAATGCGCTTCTTTCAGCCATAAATAGATCTCGAGGCAATAAGATCCCATGGAGATACAAGGTCCTCAATGTTTGCATATAATACTGATCTTTACCTATAGATTATCATCTGTTCTTGAATAGAAGAAAGGATTGCCCTAAGATGGTTAGGTTATCTCTATTTCAAGAACAATAGTACTCCTATATGTAAAACAATAGATAATGATCATATGATAGGCTGTTCTAGTGTACAGACTACTATAATCATATATTTAAGGACTGTATATCTGAGGATAAACCTCAAACTTAACAATATCTTTTGCTACTGTCTAAACTTTGCTTTTTTGAGCCTTTTGATTATCAAATCATCAACTCACAAATCAGTAAGTGGCCATTTGTGATATTCTGACTCTATCTTTCCAAATACTTTTCTCTACTTTAAAAATTTCTACAGCACCATTTTCTTAATCTTTCTGTGGTCTGCTTCAACTTCTTTTTCTCTTTCCTAGTCTTTTTTATTGTCTACTGCCCATCTCACAATCTTTTCTTCTTCTAGAGTCGCTATTCTCTTTCTTTTCTTTTCTCTCTTTTGTTCTTTCAACTTTGTATTCCTTTTACACAGTGGTGGACACCTTGTTATTTTTACTTCCACTGTTTTCCAGTTTATCTCTAGATTGTGTGCTTGTAACCATGGCATCCCTAGTATAATATCTATTTTCCCTAAATTGCACACATCTATGCTCATTTTTTTTATGTGGATCTTATAGTATATGTTCACCTCTACTTGATGGGTAATAGCTCCTGTACTGTTGTTTGTCCCATCAACATTCCTGACTACTATTAGTCTTTCTAATTTCTGCAGCCTAAATCTATGTCTTGCTGCTATCTTTTGATCTATAAATATTCCTGTTACACTACTATCCAAGAGTATCTTGACCATTATACCTTCATGTATATCTATCTTTTCTACACCAATATTTAACCATACTTCTTCCAACATCTTAAATGTCCTCCTTATATCTTTTTCTGTATCCCTTTCTCTTGCTGCATCTTTTGGAACTCCTGTCTATATGCTATCTTGCTGTACTTCTCTCTGTATAGGGCACACCACTACTCTCTAATCCCACCATGGCTGTTTTCTCCCAGTCCTATATTCTGGACACAAAATTTTCTTTCTATCTTCCTCTGATATTTTTTCTACTGTATCTTTTCTTCTACACCAACTACACTTTATGTTTACTGCTTCTCTCTCTCTTGCTGTATTTTCTCTCCACCTCCATGCTTTGAGACAGCTACTGTACCATACATTTCTCAAATGCTCTTCTAAGACAAATTCTTGCCCCTGGTTCTCCTGTATTTTAGTGTCTTTATAGTTGTACCCTTTATACTCTACAAATATTACAATCTTCCACTTGGTTGTCCACCCTCTCTGCTCCAATGCTGTGCTTCTTGGAGGTATATCTCATACACCACTCTACTCCTGCACCTTTTTCTATAAGAAGTATATTGGTCTTTCCTCTTACTGTGTCTTTTATAGACTAACTGCATGTGCCGCCTTCTCACTCCTTCTCTTCTCCTTCTTAACCTCAATACTAGGACACTCTCACTTGTAGTATCCTATTCTCCAATATCTGAAGCACTATACTTTTTTCTTTTCCTTCTCCTGTCTTCTCACTTTTTCTCTTACTCTGCATTGCATCACTCTATTTGCTATTATCTCAAATTTATTCTGGGGAATTGGTTTCCCCTTCATTTTCCCTTTTCTATTCCTGCAGTTACAGACCAGATATCTAAACCTTTTACATTCCCGACATACCCTTCTTTCCCTTCTCTTTATCTCTGCCCTTAGTTTAGCAAGGATATACCATTGGTTGAGTATTCTGCTCATAAGAGAATTATATTGCTCTAGAGACATAATGCTATGTCTCTAGAGAAGTCAAATAAGGAGTGATCTTACTACTGTTATGTCTACTGGGATACAAGATCTTCACCTAACTAGACATCTACTGTCTTACTTACTACTGCTCTAATACTATAGTTATACTATTACCCCAAGGAGAGAATCTCTAACCTAAATGTCTTCCTAAGGATGTAGTGTTAATCCTCTACATGTACAGCCCACAATAGGACTTCAGCACAAGGTTTCTACTAAGAACGGCACAAGTATGCTATATAACACCACTCAATTGTGAGATTAGGTCTCAGACACAATACCTGAGCTTGGTACTGCACTTCCACTGATAGTCTCTAACTGACTATTAAGTTCTCTTAAGCCTAGGGCCCAGCTATGTTGTAGTGGTCCTGAGTTGTGTTATTTAGGTACTAAGGAAGATAAGAAAATAAGTTGGCAAGGCTCTACAATAAGCAGTGCTAGTAAAGGAATTGAGTTCTGGTGTAGGAACTTAAACAGTGATACTTTAGAACTACTCCTAGTCTGAGTTGACAAGGAGAACTTGATAGAGTTCCCATTGATTGCTATATACTACTTATATATATTCTGTATTTACTTCTATTTATAAAGTCCTGCACATCTCTTTTGAGTCATTCTCTCTCATGTGTTTGCTGATTATTTAATTAAATGAAAAAGAAAAGAAAAGAAATATAAATAATAACTTGGCTGTTTTGCCAAGTCATGACAGTTTTGGCTATATTATAACACTCCAGAGTGCCTATGATAGTACCCCACCATAAGGTCCAGTACTGAAACTTTGGAAGCAAGCTTCCAGGAATTGTGTTCTTGTCCATAATCCTTCCACTTGATGAGGTATTGGAAGCATCTCTGGTGTTAATGACTATTTGGGATTTCTTCCACCTCTCTATCACAAACTTCATTTGGACCATAACTTTATGAATACTTGACCAATTTCAACAATCTAAATGGCCACTAAAAGCTCTTAAAAAGACCTTTTGAACAATATCAAAAACATCTCAAGGTAATCAGTATTTGCTGAGTTATCAGCAGATCAGTTGGCAATCACTAAGTCACCAGACACTAAATTGCTGATATCTTGGAAACCACTTGACATAATTGTTTGCTTTAATAACTATTGTGAAGCTCTCTTAAATATACTTCTTTTGGCTATAAATGGACCCCAAGGCAATAAGATTCCATGGAAATACAAGGTCCTTAATGTTTGTACATGATATAAGGGAACAGTACAGTTCCTAATCTGTTCTAGGTGCTTTGACAAGAGCAGACTTAAGATGGAGTAATGAATAGCCCAGGAGCTCCAATCAATGTTGGGGTAAGGTACTCTACCATACATTCACTAGTATATATATTTTGTTGTATGACTCAAGTCAAGTTGACTCAGCAGCTAAGTCTTTGAGGGTTACAAAGAGAACTCAATAGAGTTCTTGATCAATTGTGCTACCTATTTATACAAGTATGCTATTTGCCCTCATTTATACTGATGGTATTCTACAGTCAACCAAGAGACTACCAGTTTAATTCTCTTGTCTATCATTCTATAAATAGATTTTTCTATGATTGAGGCAGCTTATGATAGTACTACTCTCTTAAAGGTCCTTATCCCAAGGACTTCATAGTTTGTTATATGGGTCCTGTAGATTGCCCATTTTGTCTTCTTTATCCCACTTTTTTATTCTTAGCTCTTCTATTTCTTGTTCTTGCTCTTCCTCCTCCTGAATTGTTTCCAATGTTCTTTTTCCCTTTTGTTATATTCTCTTCCAATATCTCTAGTTTCTTTTCAATTATCTCTAATACTCCTAATCAAGTCTCCTATCATCCCATCCATATAATGTTTTTGCCATATATCTTCCTGGTAGTTCTCCTCTATGAAACTCTCTACAATCTTCTTTCCTTGCTTGTTTTGACTCTTCTCTATATTCTTCTTCAAACTTCTCTACCAAGTTTTTTGCATTCCCTAAATTCTCCCTCAGTTTCCAAGTGTCTTCTTTTGCTGTATATTCCTTTTATCATACTAGGTATCTATTTTTTCCTCTAAACTTTCTTTTATTTAGTATTTTCTCCACTTTATATTCCTTTTCCTCTTTGATTACTACTGGGAGAGGCTGTTCTTTTCTCTGGCCTTCTACTTGATCTTTATACATACATACTCTACTGATGTTTACTACTGGATATATTTTTATTGTACTTAGTAACTCCAGTTTGATCACATTTGTTGATATGATCCTCTTTACTTTGTAAGGACCTATAAATCGTTCTATTCATTTTTCTGAATATCTTTCCTGTATTTGGAACTTAAGATCCTTTATGCTCAAGAATATCTAGTCATCCACTTTGTACTCCTCTGGCTCACTTCTTTTCCTATTAGCATATTTCCTCATCTCTTTCTGACTTTTTCTCAGTACTGCCTCTGCTTTTTTATGTATCTCTTTTATTTTTTTTGCAAACTCTTTTGCTTTCTCAAACTTTCTCTTTTTTCTTATCTCAAATCCTATGCCCAGATCTCATCCACTATTTGTCTTGAACAGTGACACTCTTATACTTGTTTGTACCTTATTGTTATATGCAAACTCTGCTATTGCTAACCAATTGGACCACTGCTCCTGGCAATAATCAATGAACATTCTCAAATACTGTTCTAGTTCCTGATTCATTTTTTCTATCTGGCCATCTGTTTGTGGATGGTAAACTGTTGACAATTTGGTATTGATCCCCAACATTTAATTTAACTTCCTTATTATTCCTACTACAAACTGTGCTTCCCTATCTATTATAATACTTTCTGGTAATCTATGTAATTTTTAGATGTTATCCCAGAACAGTCTTGTCACTCCCTCTACCAAAGCCTTTTCTGTAGTGGGTATAAAGTGTGCTATTTTTGTCATTCTATTACATACTACCAGGATTGTATTATATCCTTGTACTAGTAGTAGTTTTGTAAAAAAGTCTGCCATTATATAATTCCAAGGTTTTTCTGGTACTGTATTAGGTATTAACTTTTCTACTAGTGCCTCTGTGTGATTCTTGTTCCTTTGGCATGTATCACAGAACTCTATATACTTCTTGACTTCCTTTGTTACTCCTGGCCACCAAAAGTTTCTAGTGATCAATTCTGTTGTCTTCCACTGTCCTCTGTATTCTTCTACTAGTGTATCATGATATAGCTGGATTACTTCTGCTTTTAACCTTTCATCTCTTAGAATATATACCTTTCTATCTCTCAGCATTAAACTATCCTCTTCTCACTACTCTTTGTCTCTTAGTATCTTGACTCCTGCTCACTTTATTTCTTCTACTACTTTAATCACTTCATTATCTTTTGCTTTTGATTTCCTAATTTTCTCCAACAAGTCTATTCCTTTAATTACTATTTCTACCACTTGTGTCACTTGTAGTGACTTAGCCTGAGGTGACTTAATCACCCTTCTAGTCTGAGTTAACAAGGAGAACTCAATAGAGTTCCTATTCAATTGTAGTATACTACTTATACACCTCCTGTGTTTACTTCTATTTATAAACTCCTGCGCATCTCCTTTTAGTTGTTTCACATGTCTGTAGATTTAAAAAGAAAAGAAAAAGAAAAAGAAAATAAATAATGACTTAGCTGTTTTGGCCATGTCATGATACTATCCCCCTCTTAAGTTTTCTCGTCCTGAGGATTTCTCTATAAGTCATAGTATGGGTCAACCATGTTGCCCATTTCCTCGTTGTCTTCTTCTGTCCACTCTCTTACCCCTAATTTGTCTTCTTCTTCCTTAATTGTCTCTATAGTTCTTCGCCCTCTTATCCTTCCTTCTTTCCATCGTCTCCAGTTTCTTTCTAACCTTGCCCAGTATTCTTCATTGTACCTTTTATCCAACTATCCAAATAACTTTCTTGCCATGAACCATCCTGGCAATTCTCCTCTTTTAAATGTCCCTTCCTCTTTTTCTTGCTTCCTTACATTCTTTATATCTCGTTAATATTCCTTCTCATATTCTTCAATTGCCTCTCTTGCATTTCCTAAGTTTTCCCTTTCTTCCCAGGTATCTGATTCTGCTGTGAATCCCTTCCATCATACCAGGTACTTGTCTTTTTCTCATATTCTCCACTTATTCAGGATTCTTTCCACCTCCTATTCCTCTTCTTCCTTGATTATTACTGGAGCTGGTTGCTCCTTTCTCTGCCCCTCTACTTGCCCTATATATCTTTGTATTCTGCTAACGTTAACTACCAAGTGTATTTTTACTATACTAGGTAGTTCTAATTCTACTGCATTCAATAATACAATTTTCTTTATCCTGTAAGGGCCTACAAACCTTTCCATTAACTTCTCTGTCCTCCTTTCAACCATCTGGTATTTCAGATCTTTTGTGCTCAACATCATTAAGTCTCCTACTTTATAATCATCGACCTCTCCTCTCTTTTTATCTGTATATTTCTTCATCTCCTCTTGTGCTTTTCCCAGTGCTACTTTTGCTTCCTCCTGGATCTCTTTTATTTTTGTTACAAATTTCTCTGCTCCTTCATATTTCCCCTTCCTTCTTATCTCAAACCCCATTCTAGGATCTTGTCTGTAATTTGCCTTGAAGGGCGATACTTTAGTACTTGAGTGCATTTTGTTATTGTAGGCAAACTCTGCTGTTCCTAACCAGTCAGGCCACTGCTCCTGCCTGTGGTTGATAAACATCCTTAAGTACTGTTCCAGTTCCTGATTAACCCTCTCTGTCTGTCCATCTGTTTGAGGGTAGAATGCTGTTGATAGCTTACTCTCAATCCCCAATATCCTATTCAACTCCCGTATTATTTCTGCTGTGAACTGTGGTCCTCTGTCTGAGATAATACTCTTGGGTAACCTATGAAGCTTCCACACATTATCTCTAAACAACCTGGTTAGCCCTTCTGCCGATGTTTTCTCTGTAGTAGGAAAGTGGACCATTTTTGTTAATCTGTCTACTACTACTAAGATTGAGTCGTATCCCTGTGCTATTGGCAGTTTGGTGATAAAGTCTGCTGATATATGTATCCAAGGTTTTTCAGGTATTGAATTGGGCATTAATTTGCCTGCCAGCTATTCCATATGGTTTTTATTCCTCTGACAAGAATCACATCCTTCTACATATTGTTTCACCTCTTTAGTTACTCCTGGCTACCAGAAGTTTTGGGTAATCAACTCCACCATCTTCTATTGTCCTCCATGTCCTCCCACTGGTGTATTGTGGTGCAGCCTAATTATTTCTGCTCTCAGTATGTCATCTTTGGGTATATACACCTTTCTTTTCTTATATATTATACCATTCTTCTCCCTCCACTCTTCATCTCTCAGCATCTTTACTCCTGCTCATTTCATTTCTTCTACTGCTTTGACTACTTCATCATCTTTTACTTTCAACTTTCTTACTTTCTCCAATAGATCCACTCCTTCCACAATTATTTCTACCCTTTCTGTTCTCCTAACTTCTAGCCACTCGGGTTTTACCAGCATTTCATCCTCATTGTCCCTTTCTACTCCTACCTCCCAATCTGGCCTCCTGCTCAAGCTATCTGCCTTTCCCATCTTACTCCCTGGAATGTGCTTTAGTATAAAATTGAACCTCGATAGGTATAATGCCCATTTTGCTTGTCTTCTATTCAATTTTTGTGCCTTTATGAAGTATTTGAGGTTTTTATGATCTGTCCATATCTCAAACCTTGTTGTTGTTCCTTCCAGGAAATGCCTCTATGCTTCCAGGCACCTGACTACTGCCAACATTTCTTTGTCATAAATCTCGTAGTTTCTTTCTGTATCACTCAAAGATTTAGAAATAAAGGCAACCGGTCTCCATAGCTCATCAGGACCCTTCATTGATAATACCCCCCCAGTAGCATAGTTTGAAGCGTCTGCTTCTACCCTGAATTCTTTGTCTAGGTCTAGAGCTGCTAGTACTGGCTTAGTTGTAAAGATCCTTTTGAGCTCGTCAAATACTTTCTGCTGCTGCTCCCCCCACTGCCACTTCACATCCTTCCTCATTAGTATGTTCATTGGCCTGGCTACTCAAGCAAAGTCCTTAATAAACCTCCTGTAATAGTTTGTAAGGCCTAAAAATTTCCTGACATCTTTCACATTCTTTGGCTTTGACCAACTCAGCACCCCATCTACCTTCTCTTTCCCCATCTCTATTCTGCTGGGTCCTATGACTACATCCAGGAATCCAATCTTCCTTACTTTCCATGTACACTTCTCTGGCTTGACATACAAGTTGTTTTCTTCTAACCTCCTCAGGACTTCCTCTACTATCTCATCATGTTTCTTCTCTGTTTCTGTCCCAACTAGCATATCATCTACAAATGCTGCTACCTTTCCCTCATTAATCATGTCTCTCAGAATTTCATTCATCATTGCTTGAAATGTGGCTAGTAAATTTATTATTCCAAAGAACATAACTGTCAGTTCAAAGGACCCCATATGGGTCGTGAATGCTCCCTTCCACTTATCTCCTTCCTTGATTCTTATATTGTTGAACCCCCACCAAAGATCCATTTTTGTGAATACTTGCTTACTTCCCATGTTGTCAATTAAATCTGTAATTAATGGAAGTGGATAGTTATTCTTCATTGTTTGGTTGTTTAGATTGCGGTAGTCCATTACCATCCTCTTACTCCCATCCTCCTTGCCTACAAAGAATACTGGCAATGTCTGAGGGGATTTTGATGGTCTAATATACCCCTTTCTCAGTTAGTTGTTTACAAAGTTCTGAACTTCTTCCCTTTCATTTTTGGATAAAGGATAAATTCTTCTCTTTCATGGTTTAAACGTTTCTTTGAGATTTATGGCATGATCCCAGATTTTTCTTGTTAGCATCCTTTCTGACTCCATCTTCCCAAACATCTTCCTCCATTTTAGGAACCTCTTTGGGACCATCTCCTCAATCTTCTTATGATCCTCTTCAATCTCCTTGTCTCTTTCCCAGTCCTCTTTGTCCTCCATTGCCCATCTCACTATTTTCTCTTCTTCTAGTATAACTACCCTTTTTCCTTTCTTTGCTTCCTGCCCCTTTTCCAATTTTGTGTTCCTTCCACATAATAGAGAGCATTTTGTCATCTTGACCTCCCCTGTTTCCTAATTGATTTCTGGATTGTGGGCTTGCAACCACGGCATTCCTAATATCACGTCTGTTTTTCCCAAATCACACACATCTATCCTCATCCTTTCTACATAACTCTTGTAGTACATGTTTACTTCCACTTGGTATATAATAGCCCCTCTACTATTGTTTGTTCTATTTACATTTCTGACTATCACTGGTCTTTCTAGCTTCTACAGTCTAAACCTATGTTTTGCTGCCATTTTCTTGTCTATAAATATTCCTGTTGTACCACTATCCAAGAGTGCTTTTACTATTATGCCTTCATGTGTATCCACTTTCTCTACCCCTATGTTTAACCATATCTCCCTTAACATTTTGAATGTTCTCCTGATGTCTCTTTGCCTATCTTTCTCTTTTGTTGTGCCTTTTGGAACTTCTGTCTGTGCACTGTCCTGCTGCGCCTTTCCCTCTCTGGAGAGCACTGCTACTTCTTTTCTTTTCTTTTGTTTTGAGCACCTGTACCACTTGGCTTTCTCTAACTTCCTTTCTCTGAGGACTTCTTATCCTCTGTTGTTTTTCCTGTGCATTCCTTTCTTTTTACACCATCTGCATTCTATGTAGATCACTATGACTTCTTCTGTCATCCATTCTAACTCCAACAGCTGTGCATCTCCTGGCACATTCTCCACTCCACAGTATTTCTGTGCCTTTTCCCAATTGGGATGCACTGGCTTTTCTCCCTGCTATATCTTTTGTAGTCTATCCACATGCGCTGCTTTTTCACTTCTCCTTTCCTTCTCCACCTTAATATTTGGACACTTCCACTTATAGTGTCCTATTCCCTGACATCTAAAACATCGTACCCCTTCCTCAACTATCTCCTACCTCCTTACTTTTGCTTTCTCCCTCACTCTACATTGCATCACTCTACTCACTATCACCTCAAATCTATTCTGGGGAACCAGTTTCCCTTTTGCTTCTTTTATATTCCTACAGTTATAGGCCAGGTGCCCAAACCTTCTATACCCCCAACATACTCTTCCTTCCCTTTTCTTTATTTCTGCCCTTAGTTTGGCTAGGGTATGCTATTGGTTGAGCATACTGCCCATAAGAAAGTTGTATTGTTCTAGAGACATAGTGCTACATTTCCAGAAAAGTCAAAATAGAAGTAATCTTACTAATGTTACGTCTACTGGGGTGCAAGATCTTCACCCAGCTAGACATCTACTGCCTTACTTACTACTGCCCTAATACTATAGTTGTACTATCACCCCAAGGAGAGGATCTCTAACCTAAATGCCTTCCTAAAGATGCAGTGTTACTCCTCAGCATATACAGCCCACAATGGAACTTCAGCACAAGGTTTATAGAGCAAAAGGAATACAAGTAAACTACTCAGCTCACTCAATTGTGAGGTTAGGTCTTAGTGATGATATCCGAGCTTGGTACCACACCTCTATCTGCAGTCCCTAACTGACTGCAAAGTCCTCTTAAGCCTAGGGCCCAGCTATGTTATAGTGGTCCTGAGTTGTGTCACTCAGGTACCAAGAAAGATAAGAGAGTAAAAGGGGCAAGGCTCTGTGATGAGCAGTGCCAATGAAGGAATTGAGTTCTGTTGTAAGGCCTTAGGCTGTGATAACTTAGGTCTACTCCTAGTCTAAGTTGACAAGGAGAACTCGATAGAGTTCTCATTTGATTATAGTATACTACTTATACATATCCTGTATTTACTTCTATTTATGAACTCCCATGTATCTCTTTTAGTCATTCTCCAGTTTCCTAAGAAAAAGAAAAAGAAAAAGAAAAAGAAAATAAATAATGACTTAGTTGTTTTGACTGTGTCATGACACTGAGGAGGAAGTTGGCAGAGGCAGAGACCCAACCCCAGTACAATAGAGGAATGACAGAAGAGAGCAGTAAGATTGGATAGAAATTAGAGATAGAGTAGAGTAGAGGAAAGGATATTGGGGAGGAATGCAGTATGCCTATAGGGAAATGCACAGCCCAGAAGAAGTTTTGGAGAGGGATCATATGGAGGTAGAGAGGGACAAATTGTATGAAGAACAGGGGGTCAGAACTTTAGAGGAGGAGCACAGAGCAACCAAGGAGAATAGGGGCTAGGAAGAAACCCCAATATAATGGATGTCAATAGGGGCAAAGGGGGGATAGGACATGCTATATATGCAGAAAATAGGACCACATGGCCAAAAACTGTTGGCAGAAAAAAAGAAGAGAGAGAAGGATAGTAGAAATGCTACAAGAGTTGGCAAAAGACAATAGAGAATAATGAGCTCCTGGCTGGCCTCCTCAAATATATATAGTATATTGTACCTAGAGAAATTGGGAAATAAAGTTTCTTGTCAAAGCAACACTGAGGGAGTAAGAGATATGTGGTACACACTACAACCACTGAGAGAGATATAGATAAAGATAGGACTAGAAAAGTTAGAAAACCATGAGGGAGAGACATTTAAGGCACTACTTGACAGTAGCACAACTGGGTTATTCATGGATACCCAATTTGCAAAAAGAAGAGGGTTCAAACTGGAGAAGCTAAAAAACCCTCTGTTGGTAAAGAATGTAGATGGAACAGTAAATGTAGAAGAAGCAATTACACACCAGGTTGAGTGCAATATGTTCTTTAAGGAATATGTAGAAAGAGTGAAAATGGATGTATGTAATCTAGGGAAAATAGAAGTAATACTAGGGATGCCATGGCTAGCTGTTCATAATCCAGAGATAGATTGGGAGAAAGAAGAAGTGAAAATGACAAGGTGCCCACCTATATGTGGAAGAAAAAAACAAGGAGAAAAGGGAAAAGAAGTTAGAAGAACAAAAGAGAAGAAGATAGTAGAAGAACTGGTGCCAAAGAGATTTTTGAAGTAGAAGAAAGTATTTAAGAAAGCAGATTTAGGAAGAATGCCAGTGTGAAAGGCCTGGGACCATATAATAGAGTTGAAGGAGGGCTTCATGCCTAAGAAAGGGAAGGTATACTTGTTGTCGAGGGAAGAATGAGAGGAGATGCAAGTATTTGTGGAAGATCAACTGTAGAAAGGGTATATCCAACTATCAAAATCACCACAGATGTTACCAATGCATTTTGTAGCCAAAAAGGATGGCAAGCGATAGATAGTACAGGATTATAGACATGTAAACCAGTGGACTATCAAGAACAGATATCCCTTATCACTGATTGCCAACATCTTGGACAGAATAGGCAGTAAGAAGGTTTTTATGAAGCTAGACCTAAGATGGGGGTATAACAATGTTAGAATTAAAGAGGGAGACAAATGGAAGACAGCATTCACAATGCATATTAGAGCATATGAGCCAATGGTCATGTACTTTGGACTTACAAACTTCCTAGCTACTTTTCAAATGATAATGAATAACCTGTTCTATGATATGATAAACCAAGGGAACACAGCAACCTTTATTAACAATATCATTCTAGCAACAGAAATAGAAGAGGGACATGATGAGATAATGGAGGAAGTACTAAAACAGCTCAAATAGAATGACCTCTTTGTAAAACCTGAGAAGTATCAATAGAAGGTAAAGGAAGTGGAGTTTCTAGAAGTAGTAATAGGACCAAAGAAAGTGGAAATGCAAAAGGAGAAGGTGGAAGGCATTCTGAACTGGCCAGTACCTAAAAACATAAAAGAGATGCAAAAGTTCCTAGAACTTGCCAACTACTATAGGTAATTCATCCAAAACTTCACAAAGCTTGCAGCACTATTACATATGCTAGTTAGGAAGGAAGAGAAATGGAAGTAGAAAAAGGAGCAAAAGAAAGTATTTAGGAAGTTGAAGGAGATGTTTATGACAGAACCAGTCTTAGCAGTATTTGACTTAGATAAAGAAATAAAGGTAGAGGCAGATGTCTCAGATTACACAATAAGAGGAGTGTTATCGACAAAGTGTAGGGATAGAAAGTAGAGGCTAGTGGTCTTTATCTCTCAGTCACTGAATACAACAGAACAAAACTATAAAATTCACAACAAAGAGATGTTAGCAGTAATCCAATGCCTAAAGATATAGAAGTACTACCTAGAGAGAGCAAAAATGAAGTTTGAGATCTAGATAGACCATAAAAACCTCCAGTATTTCATGACAAGCCAAAAGTTAAACTGGAGGTAAGTCCAGTGGGTCTTATGCTTGTCACACTTTGACTTTACTTTGAAACATGTTCCTGGAAAAAGCATGGGTAAAGCCAATAGACTGAGTCAAAGAGCAGATTGGCAGGAGAGGGTGGAGAAGAATAATGAGGATAAAACACTGATCAAGCCAGAGTGGGTAAAGGGAGTAGAAATGCTAGTAGAAGATGGAAACCTAAGGAAGAGAATTAAGAAGGTGCAGAAAGAGGATGAAAAGGTAGTAAAAGCAGCAGAAGAGCTAAAGAAAGCAGAAATAAAAAGCCTTTGAGACGAGAAGTAGTCATGAAGAAAGAATGAATATATGTCCTAGAAAGGGAGCTAAGAAGAGAGGTAGTATACCTATACCATGATATACCAGTAGGAGAACATAGAGGAAGATGGAAAACAATAGAGTTGGTCACAAGGAATTACTGGTGGCCAGAAGTTATAAAGGAAGTAGGAAGATATATAAACAGATGCAATGTCTATCAATGATATAAGAACAGGAGTGAAGCCCCAGCAGGAAAGCTTATGCCAAACATGATTCTGGAGAAACCATGGAGTTATATCTCAGTAGACTTTATCACGAAATTACCTCTAGCATGGAAATACAATGTGATCTTAGTAGTGTGTGACCAGTTTAGTAAAATGGTGCATTTTATAGCAACTATAGAGAAAACATCTGTAGAAGGGCTTACTAGGCTGTTCAGAGACCACGTCTAGAAGCTCTATAGACTTCTAGAAAGCATTATATTAGACAGAGGGGTGCAATTTACAGCAGAGATGATAAAGGAGTTAAATGAGTTGTTAGGCATATAAACAAAGCTATCAACAGCTTACCACCCCCAGACAAATGGGCAGACAGAGAGAGTGAATCAGGAGTTGGAGTAGTATTTGAGAGTTTTTATCAATCATAAACAAGAACAATGGCCAGACTGGTTGGAGATAGCTGAATTTGCCTATAATAACAAAATACATTCAGCTACAAAAGTATTTCCATTTGAGGCTAATTATAGTCAAAATCCAAGGATGGGGTTTGAAAGGAAAAGAAAGAGAAAGTATAAAGCAGCAGAAAGGTTTGTAGAGAGAATGAAAAGGATCCAGGAGAAGACAAAAGTGGCATTGAATAAAGCACAGAAGAAAATGAAAAAGTTTACAAATAGAAAATAGAGCAAAGGAGAAGAGTACAGAGTAGGGAATTTGGTATTGCTAAGTACCAAAGATTTGAAGTAACAAATGAAGGAAAGAAGGTCAGAAAAACTAACAGAGCACTTTGTAGGGCTTTATAAAGTAAAAGGAATTGTCTCCAGTAATGCTATAGAATTAGAACTACCTAGTTCTATTAAAATCCATCCTGTAGTTAATGTAAGTCAAGTATGCCTGTACAAGCCCCAGGTAAAAGAGCAAAAAAGGACACCACCAAAGCCAGTTATCATAGAAGAGGAAGAAGAGTTTGAAGTGGAGAAAATACTAAATAAAAGGGTGGTGAAAGGAAAGGAGAAGTTCTTGATATAATAGAAAGGATATATGGCAGAAGAAGATACATGGAAAGGGAGGGAAAATTTGAAAAATGCAAAAGAGTTAGTAGAGGAGTTCAAGAGGAAGTATGGAAAAGAGACCAAAGAAATAAGAAGACAGCAGGAAGAAGACAATGAAAAGGTATTCCCAAGGGAATTACTGGGAAGATTTACAGCAAAAGTATTATGGGGATGGTCAAATAAAGAATATGAGAGGCAGAGAGAGAGAAGATGAGAAGAAAATTGGAATTGATAAAAACATTTCTTGAGATAAGGAAACTTGAAGGAGGGGCTGTGTTATGAGATGGTTTCTAGAAAGAAAACTATTTCCATGCATTCCTCAACTTAGTAAATAACATCCAGGATTACAACACCAGAGGGATATAAATAGCATGGGAAGACTTATGTAAGGTATGTACAGTTATTAATCAGGGTCATGTGATTACAGGAAATAGGCACACAGACCAACAGACATTTGTATAAGTAGCAGAATAATTCAGCAAGAAACTCTATTGAGTTCTTCTTGAATAACTACCTTGGTTAAGCTCTAAGTTCTCTATCACAAATGGCCACTTACTGATTTATGAGTTGATGATTTGATAATCAAAAGGCTCAAAAAAGTGAAGTTTAGACAGTAGCAAAAGATATTGTTAAGTCTGAGGTTTATCCTTAGACATACAGTCCTTAAATACATAATTGTGGTAGTCTGTATACCAGGACAGTATAAAGACTTAGACTGAGATGTCTTAGAACTACTCCTAGTCTGAGTTGACAAGGAGAACTCGATAGAGTTCCCGTTAAATTTCCTCTACTACTTATACAACTACTACATGGTCTGTACACTATCTTCCCATGGTCCCCATGTGACTTAGTCATGTGATGTCACCTGACTATGACTCATAACCCTGTGACTCTGTGACATTTAGTTATGTAATACTTTCTCGTGCTCCATCCTTGTGTAGTAAGTCCAGAAAGGAAAAGAAAAGAAAAGTAAAATAAATAATGACTTTAGCTGTTTTGCCAAGTCATGACAGACAGCCTACCACATAATCACTACCTATTGTTCTACATATAGGAGTGTTATTGTTTCTGAAATAGAGATAACCTAACCATCTTAGAGCAGTCCTTTGTTCTATTCAAGGACAGATGATAATCTATGGGTAAAGATCAGTATTATGTACAAACATTGAGGACCTTGTATCTCCATGGAATCTTATTGCCTTGGAATCTATTTATAGCCAAAAAAAGCACATTGAAGAGAGCTTCACAATGGTCATTGAAGCAAATGATTATATTAAGCAGTTCCTGAGATATCAGTAATTTAGTGTCTGGTAACTTGGTGATTACTGACTGATCTGCTGATAACTCAGTGAATACTGATCGCTTTGAGATGTTTTTGGTACTGTTTAAAAGGTCTTCTTAAGGGCTTTTGATAGCCATTTAGATCGTTGAAAATGGTCAAGTATTTCTGGAGTTATGGTCTGAATGAAGTTTGTGACATCCTCATAACTTTACGCTAACACTTGGCCCTTGCCTTTATCTTAGAAGCTCTTGAGGTCATCAGATGCAATTCTTTTAAGTGTGTAAGGGGTGATCTTGGTAAGAGGTTGAGTTGGTGAATGAGTTTTATATCTATACTCTACTTTTTCTAGAGACAAAGCATAGTGGTCACTTGGATAATCTTCTACAAGATAGCAGGCTTGGAAAGCTTAGCTAGTCATCAACTCAGATTGTATCACACCCATAAGGTTCAGTGTTAGGGATACAAATAAGGGCTTGACTGAGTGTGGTAAGGTCTAGGAGTAGTTTACTGACTACTTTGATAGTGAGCTTGTTATAGTATGTAAAGGTTAGTATCTTAAGGACACCATATGAGGTGGATCTAGATTGATCTTACAATTATTTTGACTATTTTTACATTACAGATAAGCTATACTTTCTTTCTTTAATTTCTTTCTGATACCTCCACTACCTATTCATTCTCATGAACTCTTTAGTATGCAATTGAGGACTATCACCACCTTTTTCCTACTTGCTTGTCATAGTAAAAATCTCTTTTTCTCCTTTCACTGGTGTATTCCATATGAAAAAAGGTACAGGAGTACTATGACAAGTGAAGCATGTCCCTGGAAAGTGCTCTTCTACTTGATAGAGGATAGATCATAGAAGAGGTGGTCCTATGTAGATTGTAAAGGATGCAAGGGCAGAAGGGCACAAACCCATAAAAATTAAGGATAGGGCTTTCTCCCTGAAAGACAAGTGAAAAATATGTGGTGTGATCTTTACCAGGAAGCATAGAATTGAAGAGATAGAGAAGCAAGAAGGGAAGAAATAACAAGAGTATAGTGTACAGAATGTAAAAGAAGAGATACTATAAGAGAGAGAGTATCAGAACAAAAAAGAAGAAAGATGTTGTGTCCAGAGTGTAGAACAGGGAAAAAAAAGCCATGATGGAATTGGGGAGTGGTGGTATACCCTATAGAGGGAAAAGCACAGCAGAACAGCACATAGGCAGAGGTTCTGAAAAGTACAGTAAAGGAGAAGGATAAGCAAAGGGATGTTAGGAAAATGTTTAAAATGTTGAGAGAAGTGTAGCTAAATATTGGAGTGGAAAAAGTAGACACTCATATAAATTGTTTCATTCTTAAGAAAACATACCAGTTGATATATAGTCTGAAGGATGTAATAGTGAAGATACTCTTGGATAGTGGCATAACAGAGATATTTATAGACAAGAAAATGGCAGAAAAACATGAGTTTAATATAAGAGGATACCCTAGAGATACACTTAGTCATTAGGTAAGTCCAGTATCTATAGGCTAAGTATATCTTCTACATTATGTTTCTACTTTCTCTTTACTCCTTTTGTCTTATATCATCATAGTGATACTTGTTTAACTATATAAGAACATTGTAGTATTATTGATTAGTGTTCATGTAATTGCACATGGACTACCTGTTGTTGTATATATAACAGCCTATATAGGTAGATCTATCTTTACTCAAATATCACACTAGCTTCTAGGACCTTCTCTTAGCTTATTAGATAACCATTTTTGAGTGTTTCCTTTATATTTAAGCTGCAGAAACTAGATAGACCAGTGACGGTCAGGAATGTGGATGGAACAAACAATAGTAGAAGGACTATTATACACCAAGTAGAGATAAATGTGTATTATAAAAGCCATATAAAAAGGATGAGAATAAATGTATGCAATTTGGAGAGAACAGACATCATACTGGGTATGCCATAGTTACAAGTGCATAACCCTGAGATAAACTGGGAGATAGGAGAAGTCAAAATAACTAGATGTCTACCAATATGTAAAAAAAAGATAGCAGTGAAAGAAAATATAGAAAGAAAGAAGAAAGTAGAGAAGAGAATCAGAGCAGTAGAGAAATCAGACAGAGATGAATAAAAGGTATTGATGGAAGAGAAATTCAATAATGAAGTTGAATTAGATAGAGAAAAAGTAAGGAAGATGGTGTCACAAAGATTTCACAAGTGGCTTAAAGTGTTTGAAAAGACAGAGTCAGAAAGAATACCAGTAAGAAAACCTTGGGACCATGCAATAAATCTGAGAGAAAATTTTGTACCAAGAAAAGGAAGAATATACTTAATGTTGAGAGAAGAGAAAGAGGAAGTGAGAGAATTTGTGGAAGAACAGTTGAGAAAAGGGTATATTAAACTCTTAAAGTTACCTCAGACTTTGCCAGTATTCTTTGTAGGGAAAAAAGATAAAAAGAAAAGAATGGTATAGGACTATTGTCATAAGTTGCCTTGGCTATGGGAAGATCTATTTATAGAATGATGGACAAGGGAATTAAACTAGCAGCCTCTTGGCTAACTATAGAATACTATTAATGTAAACAAGGGCAAATAGTGTACTTGTATAAGTAGTTAGTACAATTGATTGAGAACTCCATTGAGTTCTCTTTGTAACCCTCAAAGACTTAGCTGCTGAGTCAACTCAACTTGAGTTGCATAACAACTATCAATACCTAAATAAAAGGACAGTCAAAGATAACTATCTATTGCCATTAATTTCAGACTTGATTGACACTATGGGTACAAAAAAGGTGTTTACAAAGATAGATCTGAGATAGGAATACAATAATATATGGATAAAGGAAGAGAATGAATGGAAGGCTGTATTCACTATGCATCTAAGGGTATATAAACCCACAGTTATGTTTTTTGGTCTTACAAACTTGCCAGCAACTTTTTAGATAATGATGAATAACATTCTTAGAGACTTAATTGATACTAGAGATATAGTAGCATTCATGGATGATATACTGGTAGGGACAGAGGATGAAAAGCAGCATAAAGAGATAGTAGAGGAAGTGTTAAAGAGAATAGAGAAGAATGACCTCTATATAAAGCCAGAAAAATATGTGTGGAAAATCAAAGAAATTGACTTTCTTGGACTGATAATGGGAGCAGAAGAAATTAAGATACAGGAGGAGAAAGTGGCAGGAGTACTTGAATGGTCTAGACCTAAGACAGTCAAAGAAGTGCAGAAGTTTCTGGGATTAGCAAATTACTATAGGCAATTTGTAAAAGATTTTGCTAAGTTAGCCAAACCATTGCACAAATTGGTCAGAAAAGATAAAAAGTGGAACTGGGAAGAGAAATAAAAAGTGGTGTTTAAGGAGTTAAAGAGTGTTTACAACAAGACAAGTACTAATAGTATCTGACTTGGACAAGGAGATAAGAGTAGAAGTAAACATATCAGAGTATACAACAGAGGGAGTGTTATTGATGAAGTGTAGGGACAAGAAGTGGAGACCAGTGGCCTTTATCTCAAAATCATTGAATGAGGCAGAAAGAAATCACAAAATTCATGATAGAAATATGTTGGCAATTATTAGATGTCTAGAGAAATGGAGGCACTTACTAGAAGATACACAGGACAGATTTGAGATTTGGAGTAATCATAAAAATCTTGAATATTTTATAAGCAGTCAAAAGTTAAATAGAAGACAAGCTTGATAGGCTCTGTATCTATCGAGGTTTGACTTTTATCTGAAACATGTACCAGGAAGCAGTATAAGATGAGCTGATAGCCTAAGTAGATGACCAGACTGGCAGATTGAAGTGGAAAGAGATAATAAAAATAGGGTATTGGTAAAAAAGGAGTAGTTAGAAGTAAAAGCAACACAGGTGATAGAAGTTGTAATTGAAGAAGTAGATTTACTAGAGAAAATTAGGAAATTAAAAGTAAAAGATGATAAAGTAATAAAGGCAGTGGAAGAAATAAAGCAAGCAGGGATAAAGATGTTAAGAGATGAAGAATAGAGAAAAGAGAATAGCCTAATATTAAGAGACAGAAAAGTATATATACTACAAGATAAAAAGTTGAGGGTGAAAGTAATCTAGCTACACTATGATACACCAGTAGAAGAACATAAAGGACAGTAGAAGATAATAGAATTGGTTACTAGAAACTTTTGGTAGCCAGGAATAATGAAGGAAGTCAAGAAGTATGCAGAGTCTTGTGATATATACCAGGGAAAAAAAAATTACACAGAGGCACTAGCTGTTATGAGTTGGCTCCAAAGAAGGAAAATATTTCCTATGCATTTATTAACTTGATAGGAAACCTCCAGAAATATGCCATAGGAAAGATATAAATAGCATGGAACAATATTATATAAGAACTATATAGTTATTAGTTATAGTCTTGTGACCATGGGAAGCAGGTGCACAAACCATGGGATATTTGTATAAGTACTAGTAGAAATCCAATAAAGAACTCTATTGAGTTCTTCTCTTTCAATTGTCACTGGTTGGAGTTAGAGCTTTAGTTCTAAGTCTATACCCTAATATTAGAACTTGATATCTTAGGCAACCCCTTACCTCAAGGCCTTGCCAATACTTACTCTTATCATCATTCTTGCTAGTTGTTATGAGTTGGCTCCAAGGAAGGAAAATATCTCCTATGCATTTATCAACTTAATGGAAAACCTTCAGAAATATAATACAAGGAAGATATAAATAGCATGGGACAGTATTATATAAGAACTATATAGTTATTAGTCATAGTCTTGTGACAATAGGAAGTAGGTATACAGACCATGGGATATTTGTATAAGTACTAGTAGAAATCCAATAAAGGACTTTATCGAGTTCTTTCCTTTCAATCGTCACTGGTTGGGGTCAGAGCTTTAGTCCTAAGTCCATACCTTAATACTAGTGAGCACAGCGCTCACAGGCTTTTTAGAAACTAGGTCCCAGGTGTAAAGGGAACTTTGCAGTTAGTTAGAGACTGCAGGTAGAGAACTTGGACAATACCAGTATTCTTGCTTCAAGATCTAACCTCACTTTCTGGTATTGCTATATACTTTCTTTTCACTATCTACTCTATACTATAGGTGCATTGTCATCTGTCTATGCAGAGGAATGGTAGTAAAGCTCTTAAAGCCCCATCTAGAGTAGAGGTTCCCTTTTTAGGGACAATAGTTGTTTTATCCTTGGTAGTTAGAAGTAGATACTATAGCTACCCTATCCAACCAAGAAATCTATACATTCTCAGAAGAAGAGGAATCATCACTATTACTATTACCATTACTACTACCATCTATGTCTCATCAGCAGCAACCTAAAGAGTTACATACTCCTACTCTACCTCCACTATTCTGAGAAGAACAACTTTTCACCTTGATTGCTAGCCTACAACAGTAGATAAATACCATGCTACAACAGCAGGGAGGAAACTAAGTAAAAGTAGCCAAGCCTCCTATATATAGAAGGAATATAGAGGAAGTAAGCACATTTATCAATGCAACTCACTTATATTTGAGTATGAAGATGATAAAAGAGACAAAGGCAACAAAGATGGCCTGGGTGCTATCTTATGTACAAGAAGAAGTGGCTGAGATATGGAAGAATAATTTGTTAGATAAGCTATCAAAAGAAAAGTTGGAGGTAGAGATGGTAGAAGAGCTTTTTAAAAAGATGAGGAATAAGTTTGGAAAGACAGGAGAGAAAGAGAGAAAGGTAGAACAGTTGAGAACAATAGAACAAAAGAGTAGGATGTGCGATGAGTATATCCAGAAGTTTAAAAAAATAACAAGAGGAAGTGGATATAAGAGGTGGCCTCTTATTGAAGAATTCAAAAGAGAATTAAACAAGGGAATCAGGAGAAAGTTAGCAGAAGCAAAAAGCCCCCCCAGTTCAATAGAAGAGTAGTAGGAGAGATTAGTAAGACTAGATAGAAATCAAAGACAAAGCAGAGTAGAAGAGAGAATGTTGGAGAGGAATACAATGTGTCCCTTGAGAAATATACAGCAAAGAGGAGGATTTGGGGAAGGATTGTATGAAGAGAGAGGAGGGCAGATCATGTGGAAGAAAGGAGCTCAGAACTTCAGAGAGGGATATCAAAATAGAAAAAATCAGTATAGAGAAACTGAAACTAGACCAAGACCAATGACAGTAGATGGAGGAGGAAGGAGAGGGGAATATCAAATTTGTTTCAACTGTGGAGAATTCAGGCATATGGCTTGGGATTGTAGAAGTAAAAGGCAGGGAGTTGGGGAGAGAAGAAAAATTGATCAGGAAGATGAGTCATCAAAAGAAAATGGAGGACAGTAAGCTTCTGGCTACTCTCCTATAATAAGTACAATATTTTGAAATATGTAAAATTGAACAATAGATCAAGTATCCAAAACATCAAGGAAGTAAGAGATATAAAAAGAACAATGAAACTACTAAGAGAAATATGGATACAAGTGGGAGTGGAGAAAATAGATACTCATAAAGGGGTATCAGTCAAAGTACTGTTAAATAGTGGAGCAACAGGGTTATTTGCAGATAAAAAGTTTGTGGAGAAGTAAGGATTTAAGAAGGAGAAATTGACAAGGCCAATCTAGATCAGAAATATGGATAGAACAGATAATAGTAGAGAAATGGTAATGCATGAGATAGAATACAACTTGTATTACAAGGGGCATATGAAACAAGTAAAGATAGATGTATGTGATCTAGAAAGGATAGAGGTGATCTTGGGGATACCACGGCTAGCAGCACACAACCCTAAAATTAACTGGAAGAAAGGAGAGGTGAAAATGACAAGGTGTTTACCCTTATGTAGAAGAAACCAGGAAATAGGGAAAAGCAAAGGAAATAAGCAAGTAAGAAGAGAAGAAAAGCCAAATAAGGAAATAGTAAGAGAGTTAGTGCCAAAACAATTTTGGAAGTGGAAGAAAGTATTCAGAAAGGCAGAGTCAGAGCAAATGCCAGTGCAAAAAACCTAGGATCATGTAATTGAGTTAAAGGAGAGGTTTATACTAAGAAAGGGAAAAGTATATGCATTATCAGGAGAAGAGTAAGAGAAAATGCAGGTATTTGTAAAGGATCAACTGCATAAAGGATATATCCGGCTATCAAAGTCACCACAGACATCTCCAGTCCATTTTGTAGCCAAAAAGGATAGAAAGCAATGAATGGTGCAGAACTATAGATATGTAAACCAGTAGACAATAAAAAATGGCTATCTGTTACCACTAATTGCCAATATCCTGGATAGAGTAGAGAGTAAGAAAGTATTCACAAAGTTGGATTTGAGGTGGGAATATAACAATATCAGGATCAAGAAAGAAGATGAATAAAAGACAGTCTTTACAATATATATAGGAGCATACGAGCCCACAGTCATATACTTCAGACTTACCAACTCCTCTACTACTTTCCAAACTATGATAAACAATCTCTTCCAAGATATGATCAACCAGGGAACCACTGCAACCTTCATTGATAATATTATTATGGTAACAGAGACAAAGGAGAGATATGATGAGGTGGTGGAGGAAGTATTAAAGCAGCTGAAAGAAAATGACCTATTTGTAAAACCAGAAAAGTGCAAGTGGAAAGTCAGAGAGATGGAGTTTTTAGGGGTAGTAATCAGACCAAAGAGAGTAGAGATACAGAAGGAAAAAGTGGAAGAGGTATTAAACTGGCCAGTTTCTCAAAACATAAAGGAAGTATAGAAATTTCTAGGGTTAGCTAACTATTACCAGCAATTTATCAAGGATTTTGCTAGAGTAGTGGCACCTTTGTACATACTAGTAAGGAAAGAAGAAAAGTGAAAATAGGAAAAAGAGCAGGAGAAGACATTCTAGGGCATAAAGAAAGTATTTACATTGGAACCAGTATTGGTAGTACCAGATCTAGACAAAGAAATGTAGATCAAAGCTGATATATCTGACTATGCAATAGAAGAGGTATTATTAGTGAAATGTGAGGATGGAAAATGGAGACCAGTAGCATTTATATCTAAGTTGATGAATCCAACTGAAAAAAACTATAAAATTCATAACAAAGAAATGTTAGCAGTAATTAGGTGTTTGGAAGCATAGAGACACTACTTGGAAGGGGCAAAAGTACAGTTTGAGATATGGATAGACTATAAGAACTTACAGTACTTTATGACTAGTCAAAAGCTAAACTGTAGACAAGCCAAATGGACACTGTTAAACATGTACCAGAAATGAGTATGGGAAAGGTAGATGGGTTAAGTAGGAGACCCAACTGGCAAGAAGGGATAGAGAATGATAATGAGGATAGAATGCTAATAAAGCCTGAGTGGGTATAAAGAGAAGTAAGAAGAGAGAAAAAGATATTGATTAAGAAAGAAAACCTGAAGGAAAAAATAAGAAAAGCACAGAAGGGAGATGAAAGAGTAGTCAAGACAGTAAAGGAATTAAAGTAATCAGGGATAAAAATACTAAAGAATGAGAAGTGGTCAATTGAGAAAGGACTGGTACTAAAGGAAAACCAAATCTACATACCTGAAAAGAGAGAGTTGAGAACAGAAATAATATGACTATACTATGACACACCAGTAAAAGGGCATAGAGAAAGGTAGAAAATAGCAGAATTAGTGGGAAGGAATTATTGGTGACCAGGAATAACAAAAGAAGTAGGGAGATATATAGATAAATATAATATGTGTTAGAGAAACAAGAACTATGTAGAAGTCCCAGCAGAAAAGCTGATACCAAATACAATTCCAGAAAAACCATAGAGACACATTAGTGCAGACTTTATCACTAAGTTACCACTGGTCCAGGAATACAATGCGATACTAGTAGTATGCAACCAATTTACAAAAATGGTCCATTTTATCACTACTACAGAAAAAACATCAGCAGAAGGGTTAGCAAGGCTGTTCCGAGACCAAGTATAATGGCTTCATGGACTCCCAGAAAGTATTATATCAGATAGAGGGCCTTAGTATCACAAATGGCCACTTACTGATTTATGAGTTGATGATTTGATAATCAAAAGGCTTAAAAAAGTAAAGTTTAAACAGTAGCAAAAGATGTTGTTAAGTCTGAGGTTTATCCTCAGACATACAGTTCTTAAATATATAATTATGGTAGTCTGTGCACCAGGACAGCCTACTATATAATCACTACCTATTGTTCTATATATAGGAGTGCTATTGTTCTTGAAATAGAGATAACCTAACCATCTTAGAGCAGTCCTTTGTTCTATTCAAGGACAGATGATAATCTATAGATAAAGATCAGTATCATATGCAAACATTGAGGACCTTGTATCTCTATGGGATCTTATTGCCTCTGGATCTATTCATAGCTGAAAGAAGTGCATTGAAGAGAGCTCCACAATGGTTATTGAAGCAAATGATTATATCAAGCAGTTCCTGAGATATTAGTGATTTAGTGTCTAGTAACTTGGTGATCACTGACTGATCTGCTGATAACTCAGTGAATACTGATTGCTTTGAGACGTTTTTGGTACCATTTGAAAGGTCTTCTTAAGGGCTTTTGGTAGCCATTTAGATTGTCAAAATTGGTCAAGTATTCCTGGAGTTATGGTCTAAATGAAGTTTATGATACTTAGCTTGCAGTAGGAATAATGAAGAAGCTGAATGAAATGTTGGAAATCAAAAAAAAATTGTCAACAGCCTACCATCCACAAACAGATAGACAAACAGAAAGAATGAACCAAGAATTGGAACAGTACCTCTGTATTTTTATCAATTATATTCAGGAGCAATGGCCAGAGTAATTAGGGACAGTAGAATTTGCCTACAATAATAAAATCTACTCAGCAATGAAGGTTTCACCTTTTAAAGCAAACTGTGGGCAAGATCCAAGAATGGAGTTCAAAGAAAGAAAGAGAGGAAGATACAAAGTAGTAAGAGAGTTTGTGCAAAGAATGAAGAGAATTCAGAAAGAAGCAAAAGTGGTACTAAAAAAGGTACAGGAGGAGATGAAGCAATATGCAAATAGGAAGAGGAGAAAGAAAGAGGAATACTGAAAAGGGAACTTAGTAATGCTAAGTACAAAGAATTTGAAGTAGTAGATGAAAGAAAGAAGGACAGAAAAACTAATAGAGTAGTTTGTGGACCCATACAAAGTAAAAAGGGTGGTCTCAACAAATACAATGAAGCTCAAATTACCAAGTACTATTAAAATACACCCATTAGTCAATATAAGTAGAGTATAACTGTATAAACTGTATAAACCACAAGTAGAGGGCCAGAAAGTAGTTCCACCACAACCAGTAGTCATAAATGGGAAAGAAGAGTATAAGGTAGAAAAAATCTTAAACAGAAGAAAGATACAAGGAAGAGACAAGTTTCTAGTTCAATAGAAGGGATATATAGCAGAGGCAGACATATAGGAAGGACAAGAAAATTTAGGAAATGTGAAAGAGTTGGTTGAGGAGTTTGAAAGGGAGTATGGAAAAGAGGCCAAAGAAATTAGGCAATAGGAACTGGAAAAAGAAAAGAAGGAATTCAGTTGAGAATTACCAAGGGAGTTTATAGCCAAACTAGTATATGGATGGAGAAAAAAAAGGTATGAGAAGAAAAGGGAGAAGAGATGAGAAGAAAATTGGAACAGATGGAAAAGTTCCTCAGGATAAGAAATCTTAAAAGAGGGGCTGTGTTATGAGTTGGTTCTAAAGAAGGAAAATATCTTCCATACATTCATTAACTTGATGGAAAACCTCCAGAAATATAACACAGGAAAGATATAAATAGTGTGGGACAGTATTATGTAAGAACTATATAGCTATTAGTTATAGTCTTGTGACCATAGGAAGTAGGCACACAGACTATGGGATACTTGTGTCACAAACTTCATTTAGACCATAACTCCAGGAATACTTGACCAATTTCAATGATCTAAATGACCACCAAAAGCCCTTAAGAAGACCTTTCAAAAGGTACCAAAAATGTCTTAAAGCAATCAGTATTCACTGAGTTATCAGCAGATCAGTCAGTGATCACCAAGTTACTAGACACTAAATCACTAATATCTCAGGAACTGCTTAATATAATCATTTGCTTCAATGACCATTGTGAAGCTCTCTTCAATGTGCTTTTTTTGGCTATAAATAGATCTCAAGGCAATAAGATTCCATAGAGATACAAGGTCCTCAATGTTTGTACATAACACTGATCTTTACCTATAGATTATCATCTGTCCTTGAATAGAACAAAGGACTGCTCTAAGATGGTTAGGTTATCTCTATTTCAAGAACAATAGCACTCCTATATATAGAACAATAGGTAGTAATTATGTGATAGGCTGTCCTGGTGCACAGACTACTACAATTATGTATTTAAGGACTATATGTCTGAGAATAAACCTCAGACTTAACAACATCTTTTGCTACTATCTAAACTTCACTTTTTTGAGCCTTTTGATTATCAAATCATCAACTCACAAATCAGTAAGTGGCTATTTGTGATAATTTGTATAAATACTAGTAAAAATCCAATAAGGACTCTATTAAGTTCTTCCCTTTTAATCATTACTGCTTGGGGTCAGAGCTTCAGTCCTAAGTCTATACCCTAACACTAGCAGAAAAATTAATGCCTAATACAGTACCAGAAAAACCCTGGAGTCATATAACAGTAGACTTTATTACAAAGTTACCACTAGCACAGGAATATGATGCAATCCTGGTAGTATGTGATAGAATAATGAAAATGGCATACTTTGTACCTACTACAGAAAGGACTTCAGTGGAGAGAGTGGCAAGACTGTTCTAAGATAACATCTGGAAATTATATAGATTACCAGAAAGTATTATAATGGATAGAGAAGCACAGTTTGCAACAGGAATAATGAGGAAGTTAAATAAAATGTTGGGGATCAACACCAAATTGTCAATAGCTTACCACCCACAAACAGATGGTCAAATGGAAAGAATAAATCAGGAATTAGAACAATACTTGAGAATGTTTATTGATCACTATTAGAAGCAGTGGCCAGATTGGTTAGCAATAGTAGAATTTGCATACAACAATAAGGTACAAATGAGTACAAGAGTATCACCATTCAAGGCAAACAATGGATAAGATCCATGTATGGGATTTGAGATGAGAAAAAAGGGGAAATTTGAGAGAGTAGAAGAGTTTACAAAAAGGATGAAGGAAGTACATGAAGAAGCAAAGGCAGTACTGAGGAAGAGCCAAGAAGAGATGAGAAAATATACTGATAAAAAAAGAAGTGAGCCAGAGGAGTACAAAGTAGATGACTGGGTGCTCTTGAGCACAAAAGATCTTAAATTCCAAATGCAGAGAAGATATTCAGAAAAATTGACAGAGCAATTTGTAGGTCCTTATAAGGTAAAAAGGATTATATCAACGAATGCAATTGAACTAGAGCTACCAAGTACAATAAAATACATCCAGTAGTAAATGTCAGTAGGGTACATATGTATAGAGATCAAGTAGAGGACCAGAGGAAAGAACAACCTCTCCCAGTGGTAATTAAAGGAGAAGAAGAACATGAGGTGGAAAAAATACTAAATAAAAAGAAGTTTAGAGAGAAAGATAGGTATTTGGTACATTGGAAAGAATATACAACAGAAGAAGATACTTGGGAACCAAGGGAGAATTTGGAGAATACAAAAGACCTGGTAGAGAAGTTTGAAGAAAAATATGGAAAAGAGTCAAGACAGACAAGAAAAGAGAATCATAAAGAGTTTTATAGAGGAGAATTGCCAGAAAAGTATATGGCAAAGATATTGTATAGATGGAATAATAAGAGGTTTGATCAGGAATATTGGAGACAATTGGAAAGAAATTGGAGACATTGGAAGAGAGAGCAACAAAAAAAAAGAAAAACATTGGAAATGATCCAGGAGGAACAAGAACAAGAACAAGAAATGGTTGGACCAAGGATAGAAGAGTGAAACAAAGAAAATGAAATGAGCAACCTACAGGATCTATATAATGAACTGTGAAGTCTTTGGGATAAGGACCTTTAAAAGAAAGGTACTGTCATGAGTTGTCTCAACTATGACCAAAGAATATCTATTTATAGAATGATAGACAAGAGAATTGAACCAGCAGCCTCCTGGCTGGTTGTAAAATACCATTATACTATCAGTGTAAATGAGAGCAAATAGTATACTTGTATAAGTAGCTAGCACAATTGATTGAGAACTCCATTAAGTTCTCTTTGTAACCCTCAAAGACTTAGCTGCTAAGTCAACTCGACTTGAGCCATATAACATCTTGACTCTAAGTATTACAAGCTTCATTTGGACCTAACTCCATAAATACTTGACTGATTTTAACAATGTCAGTGGCCACCAAAAGCCCTTAAGAAGCCTTTCCAACAATGCCCAAAATATCTCAAGGTGATCAGTATTCACTGAGTTATCAGGAGATCAGTTGGTAATCACTAAGGTACCAAACACTAAATCACTGATATTTCAGAAACTACTGAGCATAATTGTTTGTTTCAATATGTACTATGAAGCTCTCTTTAATACACTTCTTTTGGCTATAAATTGACCCTGAGGCAATAAGATCCCATAGAGATAGAAGGTCCTCAATGTTTGTACATAATACTGATCTATTGTCTATAGATAATCATCTGTCCTTGAATAGAACAAAGGACTGCTCTAAGACAGTTAGGTTATCTCTATTTTAAGAACAAAGGCACTACCATAGTATTACTCATTGCAGTTGACCAATCCTCAGTAACAAGCTCTTATGTCATCTCCCACTCTTTTTGAGTGTTAAGAAACCAGTTATAGTATCTTTCCCTTGTATAATTAGTTTCAAACTCATTGGTTAAGGGAATATCCCCTTCTGGGTAAGTGTCATAGGATGATGA
>Ga0153925_1000013_pt1 | contig 34182 bp, 25 predicted proteins | sample TSNJ009MetaG_FD_104684 | JGI IMG/M metagenome (GOLD analysis project Ga0153925, IMG submission 104684) | Attine ant fungus gardens microbial communities from New Jersey, USA - TSNJ009 MetaG | ecosystem: Host-associated > Fungi > Mycelium > Unclassified | place: USA: New Jersey, Wharton State...
CACAAATCAACATACCTGAATCATATTATCTTCTATATCAAACTCTTGAATATTTCCTTCTCTAACATCCTGTAATATCTAATTAGAATTCATTTATCAACAATCAATGAAATTTGTTACTTATAACTCTTAGAATGTTTTTTTGCATATTCCTATCTATATTTAGGTCTCCATTACCACCTCTATTCTAGTGCCCTTCATAATCAAGAGCATTTGCATTTTCATTTCTCTATTCCTTTATTATTTAATGAATTTAAACCTCTTCTACCTGTCTCTATCTTTTAGCTTCTACTGTTGTAATATGTGCTCTAGGTTCCTGGATGGTCCTTTGTTATTGCTCAGTAAGTTGATGTCTACATAAATCAAGTATAGCATCCTCAAGAGTTTATGGAATATATATAGGAGTCAAGTAAAATCTTTTTCTTCCCTTTTCCTTATCTCTATTCTAAATAGAAGCTGGAGAAACATTTTAGAGCAAAGCAGGTAGATAGTTCTCTGAAATAACTACATGTTGTTGTGCTTGTTCCTCAGCTCTCCTAGCTTGACATTCTTCTTCAATAAAATCTATCTCTCATAATGATTTTACTATCTCACTTACAACTATCCTAAGAATAAAAGTATACTATTATTCATAAGAAGAAGATCTTTACTTTAAACAACTCTCTTAAGAAGCAGTTGTTATTCCCTTGCATATAAGGATCACAATAGACTCTAAGTACTAGATTACTAATAAAAAGGTATATAGGTATACTACTGCAGCACTGCTCAAGAAAACAGTCTGTTTAGAAAAGTAGATCTGAGTCTAGTTACACTAACCACACTCTACACTACAGTTGTAGAGTACTGTTTCCTTTATACCTAGGGCCTGGTATCTAGTTAAAGTATAGAAAAAGTAAAGAGGTAAAAGAACAAAGAAAAAGGATAGAGGATAGTAATTAAAAATAGAGAAGTCAATAAGCTAATACCATCACTATATATTTGTATATATTTGTTTCACTCTTATCCAATTTGGGTTGAATATGAAAAAAGAAAGGTTATAATGATTGAATTTACTATTTTAAATTTTTTTAAAATAAAAGAAAAAAAAAGAAAGTAAATTACAATTTTCTTTTCAATTTTCTCTGATTTTTTCTAATTTTTAATGAATTTATTATATTTTTAAGTAAAAAAAAAAAGTATAGGAATAATTAGATACAATTAATCAGTAAGTATCATTTCCATATTTGGTCTCACATACATAATAGACAAAGTTTTCATTTGGGCCTCCAGTCCAACTTGAACCCTTTATTAATTCTAAGTAAAGTTAATACTATGCTATCTATTAGATTACTGTACTCCCTTTCTTCAACAGTTTGTGTAAATATAACAGTAAGTAGTCTTGTATGTGTACTACAGTATGCTATACTTCTTTCCTTTAGCAGTATTGTCTGTACTGCATTACACTTCTTTCCTCTAATAGTTTATAGTATGCTATACTTTTCTCCTCTAATACTTTCCTTAATTTCCTGTCTTTTTTCTAATTTTTAATGAATTTATTGGAATATTTGAGTGAAAAAAGAGCTATTAGGTAAATCTTAGTCGTGATTAGGTAAAGCTTTGTTATGTTTATTCAGTACCATTATTTTCCATATTCTTTTCATATACATAGTAGATAAGGTTTTTATCTGGGCCTCTAGCCCAACTTAAACTTTCTATTAATTCTAAGTGGAGTTAATACTATATTGTCTGTTAGATTGCTGTACTTCCTTCCTCCAACAGTCTATGTAAGTATAACAATGAGTAGTCTTGTGTATGTACTATACTCCTTTTTTCTAGTAGTTTTGTCTGCAATGTGCAAAGTAAGTAGTATTACATACAGTCCGTTATACTTCTTTCCTTTAATAGTTTATAGTTCACTATATTTCCTTCCTCCAATAACTACCAGTAGTCTTGTTTGCAGTCTATTATACTATTTTTCTCTAATAGTCTACAGTATGCTATACTTCCTTTCTCTAATACTTTACCTAATTTTCTGCTTTTTTTCCAATTTTTAATTAATTTATTTGGATTTTTGAGTGAAAGAAAGACTATGGAAACAATTAGGTACATGATTTATCAGCACTATTATTCTACATATAATACAGCATACTTAATAGATTCTGTTTAGTAGCTTTACAGTTGTTCTATCTTAGTCAAAATTAATGCTAATTTCTTTTGCTTCTAGAAGTGATATTAAAATGAGATTTGATCTCAGACTAGGTATGTATAATGTATCTTTTAGAGTTACTTTTCTATTGATACCCTCTACCATTGCATTAAAGATGACATTTCCTCTACCAATAATATCAAAAATAGCCCTTTTTCCAACTGTTAGTCCAGTAATAGGTTGGCTCACTGGAGTATATGATATGAATAATGAATAGTTGATAAAATAATGGTCACTTGCTCTAGAGTCTAGTAAGGTAAGGGTCTCTATTCTGCTATTTGATTCTGTACAACAAATAATATACTCTTCAAATGCTTTTCTATCTATTCTTACCCTCATCTTGTCAAGTTCCTGCTCAACTTTTTGTCTAGAGCTGTTGGTTGAGTTTTTGTCAGGAAATGAGGTTTCTTCAGAGGATAGAGTAAGTACCTTGAGTTCATTGTCATTTGTTGTTATTAAAGCAAAGACTGGTTTATCTTTCTCCTCTTCTATAGTGGCTATATTAGCTGTAGTACCAAATTTAAAACCTCTCTGTCTAGTGTCTATTGCCATTTCTCTAATTCCTTCTCTTTTGCCAAAACTAGATAAGAACTGCTCCTCCTTTTCATTTCCCTTCTAGTAGCACATCTCTATAATATGACCTCATCTTTTGCATTTGGAGTTTGAGCAGATAAGAGAGGTCCTTGGTCATTGTTTTAGGATCTTTGTTTGCAATGCCATAGTACTCTATCTTATGTGAGTGGGACAGTTTCTCTTGACTCTTGTGTTCTAGATCTAAACTCTAGAGATAGCTTCTGAAAATATTATGTTGACATCATAGAATACAGCTACAACAGAGTTCTATGAACTCAGTAGTAAGTTTATAACAATGTTCTTGAAATTCTCATCTGAAATATTAGCCTCTAGGACTTTTGTGCTTGACCATTTGTTCCACATGCTAGTGATGTAGTATCAAAGTTAGAGTTGTTGGTGTATGTCATATTTTATAGGTTTTGCTTAGCATTTAATCTGGCTATATCTAATGCCTTTTTATAGTTGTTGATATATAATGTTCAAGCTTGTACAGCAATGCTGTCAATATTAATCCCTTGACCTACAGGGTTTTTGGTATTGAACATGAGTAGTCCAAGTGTCCAGATATCATAGATAGTCCATTTCTTTAAAGATAATAAGTCAGAATTCTATAGGATTTCTACAGGTAGTTTTGTTAATATGGATGCTGATAATAGTTATTTATAGATCTACTAAGGTATCTATATACATCCCTTGAAATTGCTGCTACTTTGATTATTTGTTTTCAAAATAGCTAATTAGTTCTATCAAATTTGTTTTCATCTGCAAAAGTAGGTATAGGTCCTACTGAGTAGATATAGTGCTAAAGTATTTTGTTTAAGTGTTTTTTTTGGAGTTATTGGTGCTTAAGGCCAGGGCCCATAACACAAAAGTAAGTTAATTGTCTCAGATATCAACTAGTAGATTAATGGCTAAGATTCCTTCCATCAGGGTTTTTATACCTTTCTTTTTAAATGCTCAGTAATCTAGTTACCAGCTCTATCTGCTGTAGCGTGGTTATTGCTAGGTCTACAGTAGGTATAGTGAGAGGTTGGTTGGTAAATATAGGTAGAGATCAGTAGTGGTTGATAGAAGTGATTAAGGTTGAAGTAGTAGTACTAGATGGTAATTGGTAGCTTTAGTATGTTGTCTTAGGTACCATTCCCTGTGTATTAGAGGAATGTTGTCCCAAATCTAACAAGGAAGAAGCTAGTAGAGGTAGAAATCCCCTCTAGTATAATAGAAGAATGGTAGAAAAGGTTAAATAGAAACCAAAGGCAGAGTAGAGTACAAGAGAGAATATTAGAGAAAAATATAGTGCACCTATAGAGACATATGCAGCCTAGGGGAGGCTTTGGTAGAGGATCATATAGAGAAAGAAGAGGACAGATTGTATAGAGAGAAAGAGACTAGAACTTTAAAGAAGGAGTATAGAGCAATTAAGGGAGATAGGGGCTAGAAAAAGACCCCAATGCAATAGATATCAATAGGGGAAGAGAGGGAGATAGAATATACTATGTATATAGAAAGTGGGGCCATATAGCCAAAAACTGTTGGCAAAGAAAGAGGAGAGTGTAGTAGAAATACTACAAGAGTCAGCAAAAGACAATAAAGGAGCTTCTAGCTAGTCTCCTCAAATATATACAGTATATTGCACCTAGAAAAACTGAAAAATAAAGTTTCTTATCAAGACAACATTGAGAGAGTAAGAGATATACAGTGTATACTACAGCTACTAAGAGAAGTGTAAATAAAAGTAAGGCTGAAAAAACTAGAAAATCATAAAGGGATAGTAGTAAAAGTACTATTGGATAGTAGAACAACAGGCCTGTCTATTCATAGACATAAAGTTTGTAAAAGAGAAGAGATTTAAGCTAGAAAGACTAAAAAAACCTCTGCTGGTACAAAATGTAAATGGGACTATAAATATGAAAGAAGCAATCACTTATCAGGTAGAATGCAATATGTTCTTTAAGGAATATGTTGAGAGGACATAAATAGATATATGCAATTTGAGAAAGACAGAGGTAATATTGGGTATACTATAGTTAGTTGTCTATAACCCAGAGATCAACTAAGAGAAAAGAGAGGTGAAAATGATATGGTATTCATTGATATATGGAAAGAAGAAGCAAAAAATACAGGAGAAAAGGCAAATGAGAAAGATAAAGAAAGAAAAAACAGTAGAGGAATTGGTATCTAGGAGATTTTAGAAGTAGAAAAAGGTATTTAGGAAGGAAGAATCAGAAAAAATATCTACTAGAAAGCCATAGAACCATGCAATAGAGTTGAAAAAGAGATTTGTGCCAAGGAAGGGAAAAGTGTATTTACTGTCAAGAGAGAAAAGAGAGGAGATACAAGTATTCATAGAGGATCAACTACAAAAGGGATATATTTGGCTGTCAAAATTGCCACAAACCTCACCAGTCCATTTTGTAGCAAAGAAGGATAGAAAAAGAAAAATAGTGCAAGACTATTGCTATGTAAATCAATAGATAGTAAAGAATGGGTACCCTCTACCTTTAATTACAGATATCTTAGATAGAATAGGAAAAAAGGTGTTCACAAAACTTGATCTTAAATGGGGATACAATAATGTGAGGATCAAAGAAGACAATGAATGGAAGGTAGCATTCATAACATATATTAGGGTATATAAACCAATAGTTATGTATTTTGGACTGACAAATTCCCTGGCTACCTTCTAGACCATAATGAATAATCTATTCCAAGATATAATCAATCAAGGAAATACAGCAACATTTATTGATGATATAATAGTGGCTATGGACACTAAAAAAGGGCATGATAAGCTGATAGAGGAGATATTGAAGAAACTAGAAGAAAATGATCTGTTTGTTAAACCAGAAAAGTGTTGGTGAAAAGTAAAAGAGATAGAATTCCTAGGTGTGGTAATTAGATCTTGGGGTATGGAAATGCAAAAGAAGAAAGTGAATGGAGTTCTATGCTGGCCAGTACCAAAAAATATAAAGAAAATGCAAAAGTTTCTAGGGCTTGCAAACTACTATAGGCAATTTATTAAGGACTTTGCTAGAATTGCAGCTCTTTTGCACCTACTAATTAGAAAGAAAGAAAAGTGGAGGTAGAGAAAAAAGCAAAGAAAAGCATTTAAGAAATTAAAAGAGATGTTTACAATAGAGCTAGTCTTAGCTATCCCAGATTTAGATAAGGAGATGAAAGTAGAGGTATATACCTCAGACTATACGACAAGAGAGATACTATTGGTAAAATGTGGGAATAAAAAGTAAAAGCTGGTTGTCTTCATCTCTAAGTTATTAAATATGACTAAATAAAACTATAAAATCCATAACAAAGAAATGCTAGTAGTAATTCAGTATTTGGAATCATGGAAACACTACTTAAAAAGAGTAAAAGTAAAATTTGAAATCTGGACAAACTATAAAAATCTCTAATACTTTATAACTAGTCAAAAGTTAAACTGGAGACAAACTAAATAAGTGTTATATTTATCACAGTTTGACTTCACTCTTAAGCACATCCCAGAGAAGAGTATGAGAAAGACAGATAGGTTGAGCAAGAGACTGGATTAGTAGAAGGGGGTGGAAAACAACAACCAAGACTAGATACTAATCAAGCCAGGGTAGATAAAAAGGATGGAAACATTAGTAGAAAAAAATAATCTAAGGAAAAAGATCAAAAAAGTATAGAGGGAACATAAGAAGATAGTAAAAGCAGTGGAAAAACTAAAGAAAATAAAAATGAAACACTGAGAAATGAGAAATAAATGGTTGAAGAAGGACTAGTCATGAAAAAAGAACAAATATATGTTCCAGAAGGAGAACTAAGGAGAGTAATACACTTACATCATGATACACTAGTAGGAGGACATAGGGGAAGATAGAAGACAATAGAGTTGGTTACAAGAAACTATTGATGGCTAGAAGTGACAAAGGAGGTGGGAAGATATATGGAGGAATACAATGCTTGCCAACAATATAAGAATAGAAGTGAGGTCCTAGTAGGAAAACTAATGCCCAATGCAATTCCAGAAAAACTATGGAGTCATATTTTAGCAGATTTTATTACCAAGCTACCTTTGGCATAGGGCTATGATGCAATTTTAGTAGTTTGTGATTGGTTCAGTAAAATAGCTTACTTTATACCAACTACAGAAAAAACATCAGTAGAAGAACTTGCTAGACTGTTTAGGAACTACATCTAGAAGTTGTATAGACTTCCAGAAAGCATCATATCAAACAGAGGAGTGCAATTTGCAACAGAAATAATAAGAGAGTTAAACAAATTGTTGAGAATCCAGATAAAGCCATCGACAGCCTATTACTCTCAAACAGATAGACAGATAGAGAGAATCAATTAGGAACTAGAATAGTATTTGAGGGTCTTTATTGATTATAGGCAGGAGCAGTGGCCAGAGTGGCTGGGGACTACTGAAATGGGATTTAAAGAAAGAAAAAAAGGAAAATTTAAGATAGCAGAAAAGTTTGTAGAAAAAATAAAAAAAAATCTAAAGAGAAACAAGAGCAGTACTGGAGAAAGCACAAGAGAAGATAAAAAAATATATAAACAGAAAACAAGAAGAAGTAGAAGAATACAAATTTGGGGACTTGATACTATTAAGTACAAAGGATCTTAAATGGCAGATAGTAGGAAAAAGGTCAGAAAAGTTGACAAAGTAGTTTGTGGGGCCTTACAGGATCAAAAGAATTGTCTTGACCAATACTATAGAATTAGAGCTATCTAGTTCTATTAAGATACATTCTATAGTTAATGTAAGTTGAGTATAGTTGTACAAACCCTAAGTAGAAGGATAAAAGAAAATCCCACCAAAACAAGTTATTATTGAGAAAAAAGAGAAATTTGAGGTAGAAAAAATACTAAATAAAAGAGTAGTTAGAAGAAAGAAAAAGTTCTTAGTATAATAAAAGTGGTATATAGTAGAAAAGGATACTTGGAAAAGTAAAGAAAACCTAAAGAATGGTTAAAGAGTTTAAGAGAGAGTATGGAGAAGAGGCTAAAGAAGTATAGCAACAAGAAAAAGAAAAAGACAAAAAGGTGTTCTCAAGAGAATTACTGGAGAGATTTATAGTTAAAATCTTGTAGAGGTGATCAAATAAGAAATACAAAAGATAAAGAGAAAAAAGATAAGAAGAAAACTAAAGACAATAGAAAAATTTCTCAGAACAAGAAAACTTGAAGAGAAGGTTATGTTATAAAACAATTCCTAAAGAAAAAACTATTTTTTGTGCATTTATTAATCTAATGGGAAATATCTAGGAATATAATATGAAAAAGATATAAATAGTATGGAAAGAATTATGTAAGATATATATAGTTATTAGTAAAAGTCATATGATCATAGGAGACAAGTGCACAGACCAACAAACATTTGTATAAGTAGTTAGGGCAATTCAACAGAAAACTTTATTAAGTTTTTCCTGAATAACTACCTTGACTGGTTGAGGAGGAAGAGGCACCCTTAAGACTACTATTGCTGGTAGGGACATATTCTAAGAAGATACAGGAATATTAGTAAAGAAAGAGGGCCTTTTATTGTTCTTGCTCTTTTTATTAGTTATAGTAGTAAAGAGAGCTTTCTTTACTACTGGTGGTTTGTCAACTGCTATCTTTATATTTGGAGATGGCTCCTGAGATAAGTTAGAACTATAAAAGGTCCTCATTGTCTCTACAAGAGAAAGAGCATCAGTCTGAAATGAGATTTTGAAGTGATCCTATTCTATTATAGATATAGCCTGGAACAGGTACCATATAAGGGAACCTGCTCCTATAATAGAAGAAAACTGTTCAATTGGATGGCTTTCAATAGTATACTTTTGAATAAAGTATACAATATACAAAATAAACAAAGTGAGAACTCTAGTATTAGTCTCTAGATAGCTACAGTGACCAGAAAGAGATGTAATACAATAGTTACTATTCTAGAAGTCACTATCATATATAATATCAGATATAACAATATCACTTATTCTAGTTGTAATATCTAAGGTAAGCTGTTACTGTAATAGATGACTAATATGTTATGGTCATCTATCATGTTACAGATGTCTGACCCTATACTACTACCTTCCAATTGGGACAATGACTTAGCTGTTCCATGATTTGTGCCATGAAGTATCAAACTAGTTGACATAAAGATCTGGGGGGCAGAGACTACCCTAGAGATAATATCTCTGCTCTTTTCAGACACAACCTGGTTATTCCAACTCATAAAATGTGTTCTTCCTTCAGAAGTAAAGGAAAAGGAGGCAACAAAGAGCTGGAGAGAGACAACTCTATGAAAGAGCTTGCCTATAGTAACTTTTGAGACAGTAAATGTCCTGGAACTAGAACTAACCTTTTCTTTATTACTTTCCTCCTTTTCAGAGGTAGAAAAGAGCTTAGAAGATGTTTTTTTAGAGTTCTCAGCAGCAGAGACACTCTTGGAGAAGTGTCTAACAGTATGACAAGCACATAAGCATCCTCTGGGATAAATGTATTTGCTAGTTCTAGAACTGATACAAAAGATAACATTGAGTGAGTCTGAAGACTCACTAGTACTAGAAGAGATAACCTGAAGACCAGAAAGACGAGCATTAGTAGTAGACAATTTATTTCAAATATTTGGTTTAACCATAATGGTAGTTATAGAAAAAGAAGGATAAGTATCAAACAACTCAAGAAAAGTGTTGTAAGTAGTTCTAAAAACAACTATAGATATAGAGAGAAAGATAGTGAAAAAGAGAAAAAACTAAAGTAAATTATATAGGAAACATATAACCTATCTCACATATGAAACTCTTGAAAAAGAACTGGAACTGGAACAAGAGGCATTAAACCTTTTCTAGAAAAAACTTAATAAAAAAGAGAAAAATAAAAACAAGATATATGATAAAAACAACTAGTAAAGCAAAAAACTATGACTAGTGGAGTAAAAGAATATTCTAGAGAACACATGGAAAGGGACAGAATAATGGTGAGAACACCAACTTTGAATAGCAAAGAGAAAATAGTAGTATTCTTGTCCAAAGATAGAACAAAAAAAAGAAAAAAAAACCTTACAAAAATTTACAAAAATTTTAACAAACCAGAAATAGAATCTATTAAGTATATGAGACTGAACATAGGATGATGCCTGCTGAGCCAATGCTTAGCCAATGCTTTACAAGCATTTGTCAGTACATTTTCTCTTTTTTCCTCTAAAAATTCTACTAAATTTATTAAAAATTAGAAAAAATTCAGGAAAAATCAGAAAAAAGTACAGAAAATTAGGCAAAGTATTAGAGGAAGGAAGTATAGTGGACTGCAGACAATACTACTGCCAATTATTAGAGGAAAGAAGTATAGCAAACTAAAAACTATTGGAGGAAAATAGTATAATAGACTGGAGACAACTTACTTACTGTATATGTTGTAGACAAAATATTGGAGGAAAGAAGTATAGTACACTATAGACAATACTAAAACTGTTAGAGAAAGAGAGTACAGTGACCTAACAGACAACATAATGTCAACTTTACTTAGAATTAGTAAAGGGTTCAAGTTGGGCCAGAGGCCCAGATGAAAATCTTATAGAGCATATTGAACAAATAGTCAGACTTAGTCACATAAGTAGTAAACCCAGAAAATATAGAACACATGAATTTTTTTAGTCAGTCTAGAAATAGAAAAACAGAAATAGAGAAAACAAGAGTATAACTAAATGACAACAAGAATATAGATGTCTAAATTTTTAGATTCTGAGAATAGAAAACACTAAATACTACAACCTTTCTCTTTTCCCTTACTCTTGTCTTTAATGTTTCCTCTACTTCTACTCAACCTCTAAGACTAGAAATAAACAGAAGAGTTAAGGCCAGACTCAGCAAGAATGCATTAATAATATTTCTCAAAAGTTAGAGGATTGAAAAGAAAGATGAGACTAAAAGAAACAAGAGATAGCAGCTTAAGAAGAAAAATCTTCTAATAGATCACAAGCAGCTTAAGCAGTATCAAATACAAGATTCTCAGCTGTAGGGTTAAAGACAAGGCAAGATCACTCTCAACCCAATACTCTGGATTATCTTCAAAATATAAACAAGCAATAAGTAGTTTATTAGCAAACTCAGAAACCTAACAATAATAGAATGATAAAACTGTCTCAAGAGTGTTATAAGTGACTGAAACATAGTTCTAGGCTGAAGTAAGATTGTGAAGACAAGAACTAATATCTAGATAGTAGAAATAGACATGTTAGATAGAAAATCAAGAAAAATTAGAGAATCTAAGATATACACTAAGTACTAGTGAAACTGGAAGCATGCATTTGTTCAGCCCAGAACTGACAAGTGGTTGCAGACTGCTAATGAGTATAGTGCACAGTATGGAAGGCTGAGCACTCCCTACAAGGCTTGGAACCATCAACAAGATAGAACTAAGAAGCAATAGAAGAAGAACAAGCAGTATGAGAGACAAAAGGCTAAGGGTAACAAGTAGGATAACCAGAAGAAAGGCAAGTCAAGCACTCAAGATATCCAGTAGGGCCCTAGAACATAAAAGGATAAAGAACAATACTATCACAAATAAAGAAGAAAACTTACAAGATTCTCTTGTAAAGGAAAAGAAAACAATATAGATATAAAATCAAGATAAGGATGACCAGTGGAAAGACTATAAAATAAAAAAATATTATGATCTAGAAACAAAATATGGTTAGTAAAGTATAAAAAGAAAGAAACCAAACAGAGACTACTTACTAGTAGTGGCTAGTTTAGGAGAAAAACCTAATGATAGCTTGAACTAATAGTAGAAAACTTAGATTTTTTTGAAGAAACACCAATAGTAGAAAAGAAATCAGTAGAAAAAGAATGTTTAGCAGCTTATTTTGGACAAAGAGCTCTAGAAGAAGGTAGTGGTAGTAAAGAAGATCAAACTGTACTCTTTGACTCTATCTCAGAAGTAAGATCTAAGTTGACAGCTGAAGGCAGAATAGGCAAGTGATGACAAGAATGGGGGCATCAGTGAGAAGAGGCTATATGCATTGCAATGGAGTATTGGCAGAGCTTTTGCTTGGGAAGATGATCACAAGAGAATACCTGAGAGCAAAGACTAATAGTAGGAACAGCTAAAATAACAAGGCTAAAGTGGAATAAAAAACAAATAAATATATATATAAAATAAAAATAAGAAAAACCTACTAGTAGAGGTACTATACCTAGGAGTACTAGTTGGAAAGACTAAAATCATAGACAAAAGTATCAAAATAGATATCTCAGAAAAACCAACATTGATCTCTCCAGTAGTAACACTACTAGAAGTTAGAAGAGATATAGCTAGTAGAACTAGATTGATAGTATTTGTAATAGTAGCATCAGGTATTAAAGCAAGAGAGGTAGGAGAGACCACTATATAGTGATAAGAGACAGGACATCAATATAGAGACTTAGTATAGATTACAGTAGATCTTGGCCAGGCATTTTGGATAGTAGTATCAATAGTAGAGAACTAGTAGAGAAAGCTGATAGAAGTGTGAGAGCAATAGTAGCTAGCTATATATCAGAAGGCACAGTATGAAGAATAGTTGAGACAACATGAGAGGAATTTAAAACAGTAGGGTTGGAAGAAGGTTGGCTACCCAACAAGACCAGAAGACAGTCAAGTTGAGCTTTAGAGAAGAAATAAACAGTCACTCCTATAAGCCATGTTTATAACTGCTCAAGGAAATTTGACATCAATCTCTAAAAAGTAGAATTAGAACAGAAGGGTAATAGTAACTAAGTGTAGGTACTAACCAGAGAATGACAGGCAAACATATAAAAGAAACAAGAACAAGTCTAGAGAAGAAAAAAAATTTCACATTAAGCAGTAATAATTAGTCAGTATTAATAAGTGATCAATAAGTAAAGTACTTACTCTGGGAATACCACACTACTGCCTGTATCCCAAGATTTTAAAGAACTATAGTAGTACCAGAGGTTATAAATATAGATTAATATTTAGTCCAGAAATAGTTCTTGAAGAAAAGTCAGTAGCCAGAGCACCAGATACCTGAAAAGCAGAAACAGACCTTTACAGAATGATCCAAAAATTACCTTTACTAGTCTTGAGAGTATGACTGAGAGCAGTTATTTATAGTAAAGGGGAAATGTTATGCTGTCAATAAATTTTCTGCAGATTTATAATATAGGATATGCTTTATACTTCTGAGTTCAGTATTAAGTTTACTCTAGAAGCCTCCTACAAGTTCTTAGCCATATAAGAGAATCTTTAGAAAGACCTTTTCTACTATACAATAATCAAATTATTATTTACCAATTAGTGGCTAGCATCAGGTTGATTGGAGGCAGACTATTTAGAGTTTATACTCTAGGACTCAGAAACTTTGGTTATACTCTAGAATGTTATATACTTTGAATGTAGAATGAACTTAGATAAGTATAAATGTCACAAACTTTATTTGGACCATAACTCTGGGAATACTTGACTGATTTCAACAATATAAATGACCACTAAAAGTCCTTAAGAAGACCTTTCAAACAATATCAAAAATATCTCAAGGCAATTAGTATTTACCAAGCTATCAGTAGATTAGTTGGCAATTACTAAGTCACCAGACACTAAATTGCTAATATCTCAGGAACTATTTGACATAATTGTTTGCTTCAATAACCATTGTGAAGCTCTCTTCAATGCACTTCTTTTAGTTATTAATAGACTCTGAGGCAATAAGATCCTATAGAGATACAAGGTTCTCAATATTTGCACATAATACTGATCTTTACCCATAGATTATCATCTGTTCTTGAATAGAACAAAGGACTACCCTAAGATAGTTAGGTTATCTCTATTTCAAGAACAATAGCACTCCTATATGTAGAACAATAGGTAGTAATTATGTGGTGGTCTGTTCTAGTGGACAGACTACTACAATTATGTATTTAAGGACTTTATATCTAAGAATAAACCTTAGACTTAACAACATCTTTTGCTACTTGTCTAACTTTGCTTTTTTGTGCTTTCTGATTATCAAATCAACCAATCACAAATCAGTAAGTGGCCATTTGTGATAATAAAGCCTAAATGACCAATCAACAAGTCTATTAACAGATTCTGATTGTCTTAGCATAGGTTTAGCAAAAGTATCATAATATAGCCAGAATAACTAAGTCAATATTTATTTTTCTTTTCTTTTAATTAGATAATTGGTGAATGTACAAGAGAAAATAACCTAGAAGAGATATATAGGACTTTGTAAACAGAAGTAAATACCAAATATATATAAGTAGTAAATAATAATCAAATAGGAACTCTATTGAGTTCTCCTTATCAACTTGGACTAGAAGTGGAACTAAATTATCTCAGCTATATTCTTATACTAGAACTTAATTTTTTTTATTAGCATCACTCATTACAGAGCCCTGCCAACTTACTCTCTTATCTTTCTTGGTACCTGAGTGATACAACTTAGAACTACTATAACATAGCTGGGCCCTAGACTTAAGGGGGCTTAATAGTCAGTTAGGGACCATTAGTGAAAGCATAGTACCAAGCTTAGGTATTGTGTCTAAGATCTGACTTGCTAATTGAGTAGTATTACCAGTAGTTACTTGTATCTTTTCACTTTATAAGCCTTGTACTAAAGTTCTATTGTAGGCTGTATATGCAGAGAAGTAACACCACATCCTTAGAAAGGTATTTAGGTTAGAGATCCTCTTCTTGGGGTGATAGTATAACCATAGTATTAGAACAGTAGTAAGTAAGACAGTAGATATCTAGCTAAATAAAGATCTTGTGCTCTAGTAGACATAACATTAGTGAGATCATTTCCTATTTCAACTTCTCTGGAAACATAGTACCATATCTCTAGATCAATACAATTCTCTTATGAGCAGCATACTCAATCAACAGCATGCCTTTACCAAACTAAGGGCAGAATTAGAAGGAAGAGATGGAAGAAAGTGTTAGAGCTGTGAAAAGTTTGGATATCTGGTCCATAACTGTAGGAACAAGAATGAGAAGGAGAAGCCAATTTCCAGGAATAAATTTGAAGTGTTGTTGAGTAGAGTGATAAGATATAAAGTAAAAGAGGAAGTAAGAATAAGAAAAAATAAGACAGTAAAGGAAGTTAAATACTTCAGATGTTGGGGTATTAAGTACTTCAAATGGAAGTGCCCAAATATTGAAGTTGAGAAAAAGAAAAAAAGAGATGAGAAAGTGATGTATGTAACTAGCCTGCAAAAGGCACAACAAGAAGAAAGGCCAGTGTACTTCTTATGGAAAAAGGTATAGAAATATAGTAGCATATAGAGTATGTTCCCAAGAAGTGCAGTATTAGAGCAGAGAGAGTAAATAACCAGATGGGAAGTTATGACATTTGTGGAGTGTGGAGAGTGCAACTACAAAGATACCAAGATTCATGAGAACCAGGGATAAGGATTTATTTTTGGTGAATATTTAAGAAATGTATGGTACAGCAGTTGCCTTAAAGCATAAAGATGGAAAAAGATATAGCAAGAGAAAGAGGAGCAGTCAATGTAAAGTGTAGTTGGTGTAGAAGGAAAGATACAGTTAAAGGAATATTAGAGAAGGATAGAAAAAGAATTTTGTATCCAGAATGTGAGACTAGGAAAAAACAGCCATGGTAAAACTGGAGGGTAGCAGTATGCCTTATACAGAGAGAAACATAGTAAAGCAGTATATAGACAGAAGTTCCAAAAAATGCAGCAAGAGAAGAGGGTATAGAGAAGAATATAAGGAGAATACTTAAAATGTTGAGAAAAGTATAGTTAAACATAGGAGTAGAGAAAGTAAATATATATAAAGGCATAATAGTAAAAGCATTCTTGGAAAGTAGTACAACAGGAATGTTTATAGATAAAAAAATAATAGCTAGACATAGATTTAGACTACAGAAACTAGAGAAACTGGTAATAGTAAGAAATGTAAATGGTATAAACAACAGTGAAAGAGCAATTACATATTAGATAAAAGTTAATGTGTACTATAAAAACTATGTTGAAAGAATAAGAATAGATATATGTGACTTAGAAAAAACAGATATAATATTGGACATACTATGGCTATAAGTCCATAATCTAGAAATTAACTGAAAGACAAGAGAGGTTAAAATAATGAGATATCTACCACTATAGAAAAAACACAAAGTTGAAAGAAGAGAAGAAAGTAAAGAAAGAAAAACAAGTAGTTACTCTAGAGGAAAAAAAGATTGTAAGGTGAGCTATGGACAGTAAAGAAAATTAGGAAAGAGAAAAGGAAATTAAGATAGATTATAGGAAAATTAAAGAAATGGTTTCAAGGAAATTTCTAAAGTAAAGGAAGGTATTTGGGAAAGTAGAGTTAAAAAGAATGCCTATGAGAAAAGTCTAGGATTATGCTATAGATCTCAAGAAGACATTCAAACCTAAGAAAGGAAAGATTTATCCATTATCAAAAGACAAAAGAGAAGAGATCCAAAAATTTGTAAACAACTAACTTAGAAAAGAGTACATTAGACCATTAAAATTCCCTCAGATGTCACTAGTGTTCTTTGTGGCAAAGAAAGATAGAAGTAAGAGAATAGTCATAAACTACTATAGTTTAAACAACCAAACAGTAAAAAATAACTATTTGCTACTATTAATTATAGATTTAATAGATACAATAGAAAGTAAGAAGGTATTCACTAAAATAAACTTATAGTAGAGGTTTAATAATATGAGAATTAAAAAGAGAAATAAGTAAAAGAGAGTATTCATAACACATATAGAATTCTTTGAACTAACAGTTATGTTTTTTGGGATAACAAACTTGCTAGCTACATTCCAGACAATAATGAATAAAATCCTAAAAGATATGATCAATAAAGGAAAAGTGGCTGCATTTGTAGACAATATATTGGTTGAGACAAAAACAGAAAAAAAATATAGTGAAATTATAGTAGAAGTATTGAGAAGACTAGAGAAGAATGATTTATATATAAAGCCAGAAAAATATATATGGAAAGTAAGGAAAATAGAGTTTTTAGGAGTAGTAATAGGACCCAATGATATAAAGATAGAAAGAAAAAAAGTAAATGGAGTGTTAAGTTAGCTAAAGCCAAAAAATATTAAAGATATTAGAAAATTCCTAGGCCTTGCAAACTATTATAGAAGGTTTATTAAGGATTTTGCTCAAGTAGCCAGGCCAAGTAATATGTTAACAAGAAAGAATATGAAATAGTAGTAGGAAGAGGAACAACAACAAGTATTTGACAAGCTTAAGAAAATTTTTACAACTAGACCAGTATTAGTAGCCCCTGATCTTGATAAAGAATTCAGAGTAGAAGCAAATGCATTGAATTATGCTACTGGAGGAGTACTATCAATGAAGTATTCAAATAAGTTGTGGAGACTAGTTGCTTTTATCTCAAAATCTCTAAGTGATACAAAAAGAAATTATGAAATATATAACAAAGAAATATTGGCAATAGTTAAATGCTTGGAGACATAAAAATACTTCCTAAAAAGAATAACAACTAAGTTTGAGATTTGAACAGATTATAAAAATCTTGAATACTTTATAAAGGCACAGAAATTGAATAGAAGACAAGTAAAATAGGTATTGTAACTATTAAGATTTAATTTTATGCTAAAGTATGTTCTGAAGAATAAAATAGAAAAAGCAAATAGCTTGAGTAAGAGACCAGACTAGAAAGTAGGAGTAGAAAGAGACAATGAAGATGAAATATTGGTAAAGTCTAAGTAGCTAAAAGTTAGGAAAACAAAAAGAATAGAAGTAATTGTAAAAGAAGTAGATTTATTAGAGAAAGTAAGGAAGTTAAAAGTAAAAAACAATGAGGTAGTCAAAGCAATAAAAGAAATGAAACAAACAGAGGTAAAAATACTAAAAGATAAAAAGTGAAGAAAGATAAATGGTATAATGTATAAAAAAAAAGTGTATGTGTCTAAAAATAATATATTGAGAGCAGAGATAATTAAACTGCATTATGATATACCAGTGGGGGAATATAAAGAACAGTAAAAGACAGTAGAGTTAACCACTCAAAACTTCTAGTGGTTAAGAATAACTAAAAAGGTAAAACAATATATAGAAGAATATAATTCTTGCTAAAGAAACAAAAACTGTACAGAATAGCCAGTAGGCAAATTAATGCCCAATTCAATATCTGAGAAACCTTGAATACATATATTGGCAGATTTCATCACTAAACTGCTATTAGTACAGGAATATAACTTAATCTTAGTAGTAGTAGATAGATTAACAAAAATAGTCTATTTTATTCCTATTATAGAAAGAATATCAGCAAAAGGGCTAGTTAGGTTGTTTAGAGATAACATATGAAAGTTACATAGATTACCTAAAAGTATTATCTTAGATAAAGAACTCTAGTTTGTAGTAAAATTAATGAAAGAGCTAAATAGGATATTGGAGATTAAAAGCAAAATGTCAACAGCATTCTACTCTTAGACAAATGAACAAACAGAGAAGGTTAATCAAGAGTTGGAACAGTATTTAAGGATGTTTATCAACTATAGATAAGAGCAGTAGCTGGACTAGTTAAAAATAGCAGAGTTTGTATACAACAATAAAGTACACTCAAGTACAAAAATATTGCCCTTCAAAGCAAATTACAGGCAAGATCCTAGAATAGGATTTAAAGTAAGAAAGAAGGGGAAGTATAAAGAAGCAGAGAAATTTGTGATGAAAATAAGGAAAATTCAGAAAAAAACAAAAGCAGCACTAGAAAAAGCACAAGAGGAGATAAAAAAGTATGCAAATAGAAAAAGAGCAGAGGTCAATGAGTATAAAGTAGAAGATCTAGTAATACTAAGCACTAAAGATCTAAAATATCAGATGATCAAAAGGAAAACAGAAAAGTTGATAGAGAGATTTGTAGAACCTTATAAGATCAAGAAGATTGTATCAACAAATACAGTAGAATTGGAACTGCTGGCTACTATTAAGATACATCCAGTAGTCAATATTAGTAGAATACAAAGATAAGGCAAGTGAAGAGACAAAGAAAGAAGCAGCCTACTCCAGTTATAATTGAAAGAAAAAAAGAATGGATGATGGAGAAGATATTGAATAAGTGATGGATCAAAAGAAAGAATAAATATCTAGTATAATAAAAGGGATTTATGGTAGAGTCAGATACTTGGGAAGGAAAGAAAAACCTAGGTAATATAAAGGAGATAATGGAGGAGTTTGAAAAGGAATACAAAAGAGACATGGAAGATATTAGAAGACAAAAAAGAAAAAAAGGAATATTTAAAAGAGGAGAATTGCCAGAAAGATTTATAGCAAAAAAGCTATATAAATAGATAGATAAAAAGTATAATAAGGAGTACTGGACAAGATTAGAAAGAAATTGGAGACATTGGAAGGGAAGACCAATCAGAAGATAAAGAATGTAAGAGCGACTAGAGTAGAGTAGACTCTAGGAGAAACCTCAGTTATATAATTAGACTCCAGGATGCATTTATACTTACCTCCAGAAGAAACCTTAGAGAATAGGATAAGGCTTCTAGAGAGTAATCTATACTATATATACTACTTCCCTAGTTATAGACTGTTTTAGCAGTCAAGAATAAGAATGTAGGAGTGGACAACTAATTAAATATGAGGTAATTGGAATTTAATTAGTTGCAGGATTACTCCAGTACACTACTACTAGTATGTCAGGAGTGAGACTTGGTATAGTCCCCTTACAAAGAATAATAAAAACAATCAAAGAAAAAGATAAAGAAATTGGCCAAGAAGAATCTAGACTTAGGGAGTGAAATAAAGAAAACAATGAAATAGGCAATATATGGAACCTATATGAAGAACTATGAAGAAATCCTTGGGACAAAAAACCTTGAGAAGAGGGTAGTATTATGACATGGCCAAAATGGCTAAGTTAATATTTATTTTAATTTTATTTTAATTTTAATTAGATAATCAGTGAATGCAGAGAAAATGACCTAGAAGAGATGTGTAGGACTTTGTAAACAAAAGTAAATACCAAATATATATAAATAGTAAATAATAATCAAATAGAAACTCTATTAAGTTCTCCTTGTTAACTCAGACTAGAAGTAGAACTAAGTTGTCTTAGCTATATTCTTACAAAAAGAACACAATGTTGTGTTAGATCAACATGTGAGCTGGAACATTTGTACATGTTAAAGCCAGTTTCTAGATTGAATTTGGGATAGAAAATAGCTGAATAAAAAGTTGTAAGAGAATGTTTAGAGATGGTAGTATAGAAGTAGAGCAGAAGCACATGGTGGTGACAGGTTAGTATACTGTATCAGAAGGAAAAGTTAAGAGGGTTTACATGGCAAGATTGTATAGTAGAGCAGTAAGGGAGGATTAGTGCCAAGTTTTCTTTTTATATCAATTAAGTCTCAAACATTTGTAATTTCTAATATACTTCTCAGAGTAGAGAGTGATGGGCAGGGTTTTCTTGGCCCTTGCCTTCATTTTAGAAGCTCTTGAAATTATTAAATGTGATTTTTTTGAGTATATAAGAAGTGATCTTAGTGAGAGGTTGAGTTGGTGAATGAGTTTTATATCTATACTCTACTCTTTCTAAAAACAAGATATAGTAGTAACAACCTTTGACAAGATAGCAGACTTGGAAAGTCTAGCTAGTTATTGGCTCAAATCATATATACCTATAAGGTTTGGTATTAGAGGTGCAGATGAGAGCTTGTCTGAGTATGGTAAGATTCAGAGATAGTTTATTAACTACTTTCATAGTGAGCTTGTTATAGTATATAAAGATTGGCATCTTAGAAACACTATATGAAACAGATCTAGATTGACCTTATAATCATTTTGACTATTTTTACATTATAGATAAGCTGTGCTTCCTTTTTTTAATTTCTTTCTAATATCTCTACTGCTTATTTATCTCTTTAGCATGTAATTGAGAACTATCACCACCCTTTTCCCACTTTGCTTGTTATAGTAAAAATCTTTTTTGCCCTTTTCAATATATCCACAGCTAGAGCAACAATAGTACTTTAGCTGGCACCAGTACAATCAGGACCCCACCCAGGAGAAATTCTCATAAGAAAAACATTTAGAATAACTTCATAATATCTCCAAGCCTCATATAACTTGATCTTTGGATAAGCACCTACAGAAAATCAATCTACATTATCTCAAGTACAACAAACTCACCCAATAAAATATCCATTTCCAGATAAGTTTGATAGAAAACCAAGAAATTATAGAAGATGGAGAGAAGACTATAGAATCTTTGTTGTGGTACATCCTAAACAATTCACAAACAATCATACTGTTATTATGTTTATGCTCTATTCAATCACTGAAACAGTACTTGTCTAGAGAACAAAATCTATAGCAGCATATATCCATGAAAATAACCTCTATCTCAGAGAACTTGAAGACTTTCTTGATGCTCTTAATCACTTTTTTAAACTTCTCAATCTGCAAGAAGATGCTCTGCAAAAATTATATACACTTAAATAAAGAGGAAAAACTGTTGATAAATATATGTCAGAATTCAGAGTATACACCAGTCAACTAGGACTCAGTAATATATTGCAAATTGTATACTAGTATAAAGAAAACCTGGACCCCAAAATTACAGTCTACACAATCTAACAGAGACCTGATAACAACCTATAAAGCTAAATTAAGATAGCTAAATGAGCTGAGAATATTATCAGAATAGAGAACAACTATATAGGAAGAAAACAACAAAAACACATCTATAGAGTTTTGGCAAAAGAAAAACATTACTATAAAGATCCAAATACTATAGACATCAATCATTTACAAAGCACAATTAAGAATTACCAAGAGAATCTTGACCTGGAAAAAGAAGACAAAAATACACTTGTAGAAGAGATTAGAAAAGTTATTATTGAAGTATTGAACAACATTTTCATAGCTAAGCAAAAGAGATTGATCAAAGAGAAGAAATACTTCAATTGCAGGCTTCTAGGGCACTTTGCTTGAAATTGTAGGAAAAGGAAACCTAGCAAAACTTTATTCCATAACAAAGCCACAAAAATTAATAAGAATAAAATGTTCAGAGAAAAGAGACAAAAAAAAGTTATGGAGATGGTAGATAAGAAAAAGAAATATGAATCTTTAGAAGAAAAGTCATAAAAAAAGAATTTTTATTCAGACAACTAAGATCTATGGTTAGCTCATCAAAGAAAAATCAGAACAATAAAAGAAACATTATGGACATTATAGAAATAAACTTAGAACCTTGCCAATCAAATATCCTTTATACCAATATTCAAATTGCCCTGAAGAAAGAAAACATAGAATTGTCAGTCCTAATTGACTTAAAGACTAGACTCAACCTAATAGATAAAGAGTTAGTAGAAAAATGGAAACTCACAAAAAAAAAACTACCTAAACCCTTAATAATTTAAAATGGGGATAGAACAGTAGCAAAGAACAAGTAAATAGACTTTTATATGAAACTCTGATTAATAATCAACAATCAATTGATGAAAATCAAACTCATAATTGCAAATCTGGAAAAACCAAGGATTATTTTAGAAATACCATAGTTAAAAAGACATAATCCAACAATTGACTGAAAAAAGAAAATATTAAAATAGAAAAATGAAAAAGTTTTTAAAGAATTAATAGACTCTCAAAAAGAAAAAGATTAGGGCAAACAAAAAATTTATGAACTCAATGTGAAAATATCAATCTTATAATAGCTTTCAATAACTAACAAAAAACAAGAAAAGAAACAAGTAAAAATACCTTTGGACTATTGCAAATATTAATACCTTTTTAACAAAAAGAAAAGTGAAAGATATCCACTTTTAAGGATTTGGAACCATAAAATCAAAACAAAACTAACCTTCAAACCCAAGGTATTTAAACCTTATAAACTTTTGCTAAGAGAAATTGAAAAACAAGAAAAATTTGTAAAAGAAAACTTATAGAAGAAATATATAAACTGTCAAAGCTCTCCATGGCATCACTATTCTTTTTTGTAACTAGAAAGGATGGAAAATTAAGACTATGTTAAGATTATCAATATTTTAATATATACACTGTTAAAAATACCTATCTTATTCCAAATGTACAAACTATCCTAGATAAACTTTGAGAATCAAAGCTTTTTACAGCACTCAATGTCCAACTAGAATACAACAATATAAGAATAAGAAAACAAAACCAATAGAAAGGGGTACTCTATACTCACCAAGGACTTTATGAGCCAACAGTTATGTTTTTTGGTATAAGCAATAGCCTAGTAATATTTTAAACTATGATAAACTTAATTTTTGATAAAATGATTTCTGAAAAGAAAATCATTGTATATATGGATAATATCTTAATCTATGCAAAAACAAGACAAGAACTTTAAAAAAATACTCTTGAAGCTCTAAAAATCCTAGAGAAACATAATCTATATTTAAAGACAGAAAAATATGAATTTAAAAAAGAAATGCTTATCTATCTAGGTTATATAATCTTATCAAATCAAGTCAAGATAGACCTGGTTAAACTTAAAGACATAGTAGATTGGAAAACTTCAAGTAATATAAAAAAAAGTGAAAAGGTTTATAGGATTCTACAACTTTTATTGGAAATTTATCAAAAATTATACAAAAATTTTTGTATCTATTCAACAACTAGTTAAGAAGAATGCCAGATTTCATTGAACAGAACAAGCAAGAAGAGCCTTTGATAAATTAAAAAAGAAATTTGAAAGAAATCTATTCTAATCACCTTTGATTCCACAAAACTCTTTAAAATATTTACTAATGCATCAAATACAGCAATGGATGCAGTATTAACTCAAAAAGATAAAAATAGAACAACAAAATCTTGTTTCTTTTATTCAAAACCCTTATTTTCTATTGAATGATATTATTATGTAGTAGAATAAGAGTTTCTGGTGATAGTCTATGCTTTACAGGAATGGAAATATTATATTGATAGAGCAAAAGAGAAAATAATAATATAGACTGACTACAACAATATAATCTACTGGACAAACCCAGTGAAACTATTAAAAAGAATGATTAGATGATTAACAATGTTAAGTACCTATTAAGTTAAAATCAAGCATATTTCAGGAAACAAAAATATAGTAGCTGATATATTATCAAAAAAAACCTTATTAAACAATAAACAAGAGAAAAAATATCAAGCAATTCCAGATTATCTGATAGACAAAACAGTATTTCAACTGAATATACTACAACCAAATTTAGAAGAAAAACAAGAGATTGTAAAATAATATCATAATCATCTACTAGCAGATCATCTAGAAATTAAAGAGGTATTACAAAAATACCTTTGAAAAAAAGATGGTCTGGAATTTGCAAATTTGTCAAAAACTATATAAAGGAATATAAATGTTGTTAGCAATATAAAATAATACAATATCCCTTAAAAGCACTATTATAGAGAATACCAATATCTCCATTAAATAGGCCATTTTTCCAAGTTTCAATAGATCTTATGACTGATTTACCCAGCTGTGAAGGAAAAGATGTAATTCTCTCTATTATCAATCATAGTCTTAGCAAAGTAATAATTCTTGCACTAACTACAAAGAAAGCAGAAGCCAAGGAGACAACAAGTTTATCAATTAACACTCTGTTTAAACAATATAGGCTCTTTGACAAAGTCATTTTAGATCAAGATCCTTGATTTGTTGTGAAATTGATGAAAGTATTGTACAAAGTCTTAGAAGTAGTTCAAGTCATATCGACAGCTTATCATCTCCAAATAGATGGGTCAACTGAAAGATTTAATCAAGAAATAGAACTCTATTTGTCAATCTACTGTGCAACAAACCCTCAAAATTGGTTAAAGATACTATCTATAGTAGAATATGTCCACAATTCCCATTTATATACTGGGAGAACAAATACTCTATTCAAATTAATTATAGGATATCTCACTAAGATATTTTCTGCTGTTGAAGAAACTTAGCCAGAAGACATAAATCACAGACTAAAGATAATAGAAGAAGAATGTACTCAAGTAAAAAAGGCATATGCTTTCACTAAAAATATCATTGATCAACACATCAAAATCAAAATTCCTGAAATTAAGATTGAAGCAAAGGTATGGTTAAGTGCTAAGAATATATGTACCAAGCACCCTATTCAGAAATTTATGCCCAAACAGTTCAGACTATTCAAAGTGCTAGAAAAACAAAGTCTAGTCAATTATAGATTGGCATTACCTCTATAGTGGAAAATATACCCTATCTTTCATATTCATTTGTTATGGCCTGTTGAAGAAAATACTCAATATGGACCTTTTGACAAGAAACCATCTCTAGAATTAATAGAAGAGGAGAATGAGTGAGAGGTGGAAAGAATAATTAATGCAAAAAACCAAAATAGACAAATCCAATATCTAGTATATTGAAAAGGGTATCCACCAATAGAATAGACCTGGGAACCCAAAAAAAATCTGAAAAATACTAAATTATGCATACTGTAGTAACTTAGCCTGAGATGACTTAATCACACTTCAAGTCTGAGTTAATAAGAAGAACTTAATAGAGTTTCTATTAGATTCTGTATACTACTTATACAACTACTACATAGTCTGTGTACTACTTTTCTATACTCATTATGTGATGTGACACTGTGACATCCTGACATGTGATCATAATGTATGACATTTGTTATGTAATACTTTCCCGTACTTTTTTCTTGTATAGTAAGTTCAAATAAAAAGAGAAAAGAAATATAAATAATAACTTAGTTGTTTTTCTAAGTCATAATAGATTAATCCTTTGAGCTACACCATACTAGGCCTCTGGATCTGTATTAGTAGGTCTTCTATAGGACATAGTGGCAATTTGGCTCTAGATATTTGCTCTAAGTTCTTGTCTAAATTTTACTACTAAGGTCTAGAGGTCTATGTAACTAGTATTGGAGACTAGGGCCTGAAAGCTATTCAAGTAATTGTCTACTATTCAATTCTCTTAGTAGTAGAACAATCTCTCTAAGGTGTTTATTACATCTGCTTCTGTATTGACCAGGAAAAATTAAGTCTGGAATTGTTGATTGAAGTCAATCTATGTTTGAAGGGAAAACATACTGGTGTCTACTTCTTGTCTAAAGAAATTCTTGGACTATTTTGTAGCTCAGCCTCTTTTAAAGAATGTTAGTACCTAGAGTACTTTTTTTTTCTCACAACTAAACTACTCCAGGGCTAAGTATATATACAAGATATAGGAGTTGAGGAATGCATGACCAGAGCTCCACTCTTTGTGAAAGTCTGAAAGAGATGAGAGTTTTGAATAGGCTCAAGACCTAGAAGCTGCTAGAGGGAAAGTTAATATTACAGATGATAGAGGTAGGGTGATTATTGGAGTTAGAGAATAAGAAAAGTTTAAAACTAGCTGCATAAGCTGTTGCAGCTGGGTGGTTAAAGTAGAAAGAGCATTGTTAATGTTAGTTTCTAAGTTATTTTATTGCTTAGAGACTTTGTGCAGGTGGTACTGTAGGTAAGCTAGGATGTTAGCAGGTATCTATATATAACATCCACATGGAGTGGAGTGTTTGGAGAGTTAGTTGTGGGCACAGAAGGATATCCAGAGGAAGGCTATCTACTGTGTTCTACCAAGGCTCTATTTAGGAGATTCTAAACTACTGTAAGGGTGACTAGAGTAAAGTAGACTCCAGGAGAATCCTTAGTCATATTCTACTCCTAGATTTGTTACAACTTATCTCTAGGAGAATCCTTAGAGTCTAGGATAAGGCTTTTAGAGTATATTCTACAGTATATATACTACTATAGCTAAGATGTCCCTGGTTCTATAGTTTTGTTAGTCAGGATTAGAAGTTTTCAAGTTGAGCTAAGAGAGATTAAATATTACTATGTAATATTTAATTAGGTACAAGATTACTCTAGAATATAAGTCTGGTGTTCTAAGGATGGTGTTGGTAGGGTCTTCTTATATATAATACTAATAACTAACTCCATTCAGTATACACAGAGACTATTCAACACATTTTACCATCTAAAACAAGAGCATACCATTACTATATCTAAATATCTTAGGTTATTCTTTAGTAGAGATCTGGTCAACTCCATCTATTTCTGGAATTGCCCTAGTGATAACAAGTGGCCCCTATACCACAAAGTAGACTAATAGGCCAAATTCTACCAAATTCCCATTTAGCACCCCAACAAGGAGTCCTAGGAACTATGCCAACAAACTAAGTGTAAAAACCTTACTAAAGAATGGCAAATGTTCTTCAAAAATACCCTATACAAAGGGAATTAACTTCTGAACATATATGATGATAATAACTATCTGGTAACCTCAACTTATACAAAAGAGAGGAGCTGGCTCCAAACTATAGGTATATTTAACTCCATATGCATATACATAACACAACTTATTACCAACCATATATCTATTAGCAAATACAAGGTTAGGTTTTTTCCAAGCAAGGCCAACCCATGTCTATGCAACAATGCTCAGCTCAAAACACATTAATATGTCCTTTGAGAGTGCTCATACTTCAATAGATACAACTTTGTTAGGTGCATTCTCAGTGAACTCATCACTTTTCTGTAAAAGAACTCTTAAGCCTTCTGTTCCATGGACAATATTGCATAAACAGTAGAGAGAAAGTGCCATTTCCTAAGAACCAGACTATATTTTCATTACCTTCATATTGTTATCTAGTTATTTAAGTAGATGCCTCTACCATGAACTGTGAACAAGCACTATATAATAAATTGCTGATCCAAAAAAAAAAATTATATGTGACATTATATATAACAATATCACTTGTCACTTATCACTGGTTGTAATACCTAATACAGACTATCACTGTTATAGATGACTGATATATCATGGTTATCTATTACATCATAGGTATTTGACCTTATACTGTTACCTCCTAATTGGGATAATGACTTAGTCATTCTATGGTTTGTGCCATAAGGTATCAAACTAGTTGATAAAAGAGCCTAGGGAGCAAAAACTATCCCAGAGGTATTGTTTCTGCTCTTCTCAGAAGCAATCTAGTTATTTCAACTCATAGAATGTGTTTTTCTTTTAGGAGCAGAGAGAGAAGGAGCAGCAGAGAGCTGGAGAGGGGCAACTCTATGAGAAGAGAGCTTGCCTGCAGTAATTCTTAGGACAGTAGGTGTTCTAGGACTAGAACTAACCCTTTCTTTATTGCTTTTCTCCTTAGAGGTAGAAGAAGGCTCAGGAGATGTGTAAGAACTTAGACTGTGGCACCTTAGAACTACTTCTAGTCTAAGTTGACAAGAAGAACTTGATAGAGTTCTCATTTAATTGCTATACACTACTTATATATATTTTGTATTTACTTCTATTTATAAAGTCCTGTGTATCTCTTTTGAGTTATTCTCTCTCATACATCTGTTGATTTCCTAATTAAATAAAAAGAAAAAGAAAAGAAATATAAATAATAACTTAGCCATTTGGCCATGTTATGATATTACCTCTCTTTCAAGATTTCTTGTCCTAAGGATTTTTACAACTTGTAGTAGGGATTGCAGATGTTCTCTATTTCATTGTTATCTTCTTCTGTCCACTCCTTGATTTTCAAGTTTTTCTGCTCAATTTCCTTCTTTTTCTTTTTTATTGTTTCTATTGTTCTTCGTTCTCTTGCTCTTTCTCCTTTCCATCTTCTCTAATTTCTTTCTAACCTTGTCTAGTATTTCTCATCATATCTTTTATCCAACTATCCAAATAATTTTCTCACTATAAACCTTTCTGGTAATTCTATTCTGAATATCTCTTTTTTCTATTCTTGTTTTTGAATATCTTTTATATCTCACCAATATTCTTTCTCAAATTCCTCAACTGCTTCTTTTGTATTTTCCAAGTTTTTCTTTTCTTTCCAGATACTAAATTCAGTTGTGAACCTTTTCTACTATACCAAGTATTTGTCCTTCCCTCTTATTTGTTATTTGTTCAGAATCCTCTCAATCTCTCATTCTTTCTCTTTCTCAATTATGACTGGAGCTAGTTATTCCTTTCTCTGCCCCTCTACTTGCCCTACATATTTTTGTATTCTACTGACATTGGCTACTGGATGTATTTTTACTGTACTAGGTAGTTCTAATTCTATTGCATTTAATAATACAATTTTCTTTATCTTGTAAGGCTCTACAAACCTTTCTGTTAATTTTTCTATTTTCCTTCCAATTATTTGATATTTTAGATCTTTAGTATTTAGCATTACTTAGTCTCCTACTTTATACTCATCAACTTCTGTTCTCTTCCTATTTGCATACTTCTTTATTTCTTCTTATGCCTTTCCCAGTACTACTTTTGCTTCTTTCTGAATTTCCCTTATTTTTATCACAAATTTCTTGGCTCTTTCATATTTCCCCTTCCTTCTTGTTTCAAACCCTATCCTGGGATCTTGTCCATAATTTGCCTTAAAAGGCAATGTTTTAGTACTTGAGTATACTTTATTATTATAGGCAAACTCTGCTATTTCTAACCAATTGGACCACTGTTTCTGCCTATAGTCAATAAACATCCTTAAGTACTGCTCTAGTTCCTGATTAACCCTCTCTGTCTGTTCATCTGTTTGAGGGTGGAATACTGTTGACAATTTACTTTCAATCTCCAATATCCTATTCAACTCTTACATTATCTCTACTATGAACTGGGGTCCTCTGTCTGAAATGATACTCTCAGGTAACCCATATAACTTCTATATGTTGTCTCTAAACAATCTGGCTAGTCCTTCTACTGATATCTTTTCTGTAGTAAGAATAAAATGTATTATTTTTGTTAATCTGTTAACTACCACTAAAATTGAGTTATATCCTTGTACCAGCAGCAACTTAGTGATGAAATCTACCAAGATATATATCTAAGGTTTTTCTGGAATTAAATTTGGCATTAGTTTTTCTACTGGTTGTTCTGTATAGTTTTTATTATACTGGCAGGTATTATACTTCTCTATATATTGCTTTACTTCTTTTGTGACCCCTAGCTACCAAAAGTTTCTAGTGACCAGTTCTACCATTTTCTACTGTCACCTATATCCTCTTACTCGCATATCATGATACAACTGAATAATTTCTACTTTCAGTTTTTCATCTTCTGGTATATATACCTTTTCTTTCTTATACATGATGTTATTGACTTCTCTTCACTCTTTATCTCTTAGTATTTTTACCCTGCTTATTTTATTTCTTCTACTGCCTTGATCACCTTGTCATCTTTTACCCTTGACTGCTTTACTTTCTCTAGTAAATCTACTCTTTCTACTATTACTTCCACTTTTTCTGTCTTTCTGATCTTTAACCATTCTGGCTTTACCAATATTTTGTTCTCATTGTTCTTTTTTACTTCTACTTCCCAGTCTAGCCTTTTGCTCAAGCTGTTTGCCTTTTTTATCTTACTTCCCGGAATATGTTTTAGTATAAAGTTGAACCTCAATAGATACAAGGCCCATCTGGCTTGTCTTCTATTTAATTTCTGTGCTTTTATAAAATATTCGAGATTCTTATAATCTGTCCAAACCTTAAACTTTGTTATAGTTCCTTTTAGAAAGTACCTCTATACCTCCAAACACCTGACTATGGCTAATATCTTTTTGTCATGTATTTTATAGTTCCTTTTGGTGTCATTTAGAGATTTTGAGATAAAAGCCACTGGTTTTTACAAGTTATTTAAGCACTTCATCAAGAGTACTCCTCCAGTTGCATAATTTGAGGTATTTGCTTCTATCCTAAATTCCTTGTCTAAATCTAGGGCTACTAATACTGGTCTTGTTGTAAAGATCCTTTTGAGCTTGTCAAATGCTTGTTGCTGCTTGTCTTTCTATTGCCACTTCATATCTTTTCTTGTTAGCACATTTATTGGTCTCACTACTCGAGCAAAGTCCTTGATAAACCTTTTGTAGTAATTTGTGAGGCCTAAGAACTTTTTAATTTCTTTCACATTTTTTGGTTCTGGTCAACTCAGTATTCTATCTACTTTCTCCTTCTCTATTTCTATCCCATTGGATCCTATGATAACTCCAAGGAACCCAATTTTCCTCACTTTTCATATGCACTTTTCTGGCTTTACATAAAGATCATTTTTCTCTAGCCTTCTTAGTACTTCCTCCACAATTTTATTATATCCTTTCTCTGTTCTAGTTCCTATCAATACATCATCTATACATACAGTGATCTTGCCTTTGTTTACCAGGTCTTTCAGGATTTTATTTATTATTGTCTGAAATGTGGCTGGTGAGTTTGTTATTCCAAAAAATATTACAATTGGTTCAAACAATCCTACATGTATTGTAAATGCTCCTTTCCACTTATTTCCTTTCTTTATCCTTACATTGTTAAAGCCCCACTGCAAATTCATCTTTGTAAATACTCTTTTACTTTTTATATTGTCAATTAGGTCTATTATTAATAGTAATAGGTAGTTGTTCTTTACAGTTTGTTTGTTTAGGTTGCAGTAGTCCATAACTATCCTCTTACTCCTATCCTTCTTGCTTATAAAGAACACCAGCAATGTCTGAGGGAATTTAGATAGTCTAATATATCTCTTTCTCAATTGGTCATTCACAAAATTCTGGATCTCTTCTCTCTTATTTTTAGATAGAGAGTAAATCCTTTCTTTTTGAAGTTTGAACATCTCTTTGAGATCTATAGTGTGATCCCAGATTTTCCTTGTTGGAATTCTTTTTGATTTTACTTTTTCAAATACCTTTTTCCATTTTAAAAATTTCTGTAGCACTATTTCTTTGATTTTTCTATGGTCTACTTCAACTTTTTCTTCTCTTTCCCAATTCTTTTTATTGTCTACTGTCTACCTTACAATTTTTTCCTCTTCTAGGGTTGCTACTCTCTTCCCTTTCTTTGCTCTCTTCTCTTCTTTCAACTTTGTATTTTTTTTACACAGTGGCAGACATCTTGTTATTTCAACCTCTCCTATTTCCTAGTTGATTTCTGGGTTATAGACCTGTAGCCATAGTATACCCAATATAATATCTGTTTTTTCTAAGTCATACACATCCATCCACATTCTTTCTATGTGATTTTTGTAGTATATGTTTGCTTTTACTTGGTGTGTTATTACTCCTACACTATTATTTGTGCCATCTATACTTTTCACTACCACTAGTCTTTCCAATTTCTGCAGCCTGAATCCATATTTAGCTGTCATCTTTCTGTCTATAAATATTCCTGTTATGCTACTATCCAAGAGCACCTTTATAGTTACACCTTTATGCATATTCATCTTTTTTACTCTAATGTTCAGCCATACCTTTCTCAACATTTTAAACATTCTTCTCAAGTCTCTTTGCTTACCTCCTTCTCTTACTGTGCCTTTTGGACCCTCCATCTATGCACTACTTTGTTATGCTTTTGTCTTTGTGGACTGTGCTGCTACTCCCCAGTTCCATTACTCTCTTTTTCTTTCTATTCTATATTCTGGGCATAGGATCCCTTTTCTTTCCTGTTCTAATACCTTTTGCATAATTGCATCTCTTTTTCTATACTTTACACATTCTACTCTTGTTATTTTTCCTCTTCTTGCTTCTCCTTTTCTCCAATTCTACACTTCTTGGCATAAGTCATACTACATATTTCTTGATTGTTTCTTAAGGAGGAATCCTTGTCCTTGATTTTTGCAGGTCTGTACTTCCTTGCCTTTGTACCCTCCATAGTTCATATACATTGCTACCATCTTTTTTGTTATCTATCCTCTCTCAAGTAAGAGTATATCTTTTGGAGGTGTATTCTACTTTTTACAGTACTCCTGTACCTTTTTCTATGTGGGACATACTAGCCTCTCCTATTGCTGTACCTTTTGTGGTCTAGTCACATACACTGCCTTTTCCTCTCTTCTTCTCTTCTTTTCAACCTTAATATTTGGGTATTCCCATTTGAGATGCCTAATACTCCAACATCTGAAACATCTTACTTCCTCTATTGTCTTTTGCCTCTTTACTTTTACCTCTTCCCTCACTCCATATTGCATCACCCTACTTGCTATTACTTTAAATTTATTTTGGGGAATCAACTTCCTCTTTTTCTTTACCTTTTTATTCCTGTAGTTATAGGCCAGGTGCCCAAATCTTTTACACCTCCAACATACTCTTTCTTCTCTACCTTCTATTTCTGCCCTTAGTTTGGTGAGGGCATGCCATTGGTTGAGCATCCTGCTCATGAGGGAGTTATATTGCTCTAGAAACATAATGCTACATTTCCAAAGAAGTTAAATAAGAAATGATTTTACTACTATTATGTCTACTGGGGTATAAGATCTTCACCTAGCTAGATATCTACTGCCTTACTTACTACTGCCCTAGTAATATAGTTATACTATTACCCCAAGGAGAGGGTCCCTAATCTAAACACTTTTCTAAAGATGTAGTATTACTCCTCTATATATACAACCCATAATGGGACTTCAGCATAAGGTTTCTACTAAGAACAGCACAAGTATACTATACAACACTACTCAATTGTGAGGTCAGGTCTCAGATACAATACCTGAGCTTGGTACTATATTTCCACCGATAGTCCCTAACTGACTGTCAAGTTCTTTTAAGCCTAGGGCCTAGCTATGTTGTAGTGGTCCTAAGTTGTGTTATCTAGGTACCAAGGAAGATAAGAGAATAAGTTGGCAAGGCTCTGCAATGAGCAGTGCCAGTAAAGGAATCAAGTTCTAGTATAAGAACTTAGACTGTGGTATCTTAGAACTACTTTTAGTCTGAGTTGACAAAGAGAACTTGATAGAGTTCCCATTCAATTGCCATACACTACTTATATACATTTTGTATTTACTTCTATTTATAAAGTCCTGTGCATCTCTTTTGAGTCATTCTCTCTCATATATCTATTGATTTTTTAATTAAATAAAAAGAAAAAGAAAAGAAATATAAATAATGACTTAGCTATTTGGCTGTGTTATAACAAGATGCTTTTCTAGAGTCCTCAGTAGCAGAAATACTCCTAGAGGAGCATCTGACAGTATAATAAGCATACAAGTGTCCTCTGGGATGAATGTGTTTGCCAGCTCTAGAACTGGTACAAGAGATAACATTGAGTAAGTCTAAGGACTCACCAGTGTTGGAAAGGATAGTCTGTAGACCAGAGGAATGAGTATTAGTAGTAGACAATTTATTTCAAATAGTTGGTTTAACCATAATGGTAGTTATGGAAAAAGAAGAATATGTTGATTTATTATATAGTATACATGAACAGTTACTGCTAATTATTTCATCTAAAATTTGTTATATGGAGCATGATGGTAGTCTATGCTGCCAAGGTTCTGATTACATAATTAAATTAAATAACTCTTACTATTTCTAGTTCAGCTTGTGATGACATAATCACACAGATCTGTGGGCCTAGTAGATCCCCTAGTGGATCCCTAATATTATCTAATGTTTATGTAATTTCTATACTGCTAACCAAGTGGCTCATGACAAATATTAAATCTATTCAGAATTAGTAAAGGGTTCAAGTTAGGCCAAAGACACAGA
>Ga0153925_1000014_pt1 | contig 32677 bp, 16 predicted proteins | sample TSNJ009MetaG_FD_104684 | JGI IMG/M metagenome (GOLD analysis project Ga0153925, IMG submission 104684) | Attine ant fungus gardens microbial communities from New Jersey, USA - TSNJ009 MetaG | ecosystem: Host-associated > Fungi > Mycelium > Unclassified | place: USA: New Jersey, Wharton State...
TGCACAGACCACCACAATCATGTATTTAAGAACTGTATGTCTGAGGATAAACCTCAGACTTAACAACATCTTTTGCTACTTGTCTAACTTTGCTTTTTTGAACACTTTGATTATCAAATCAAGTAATCACAAGTCAGTAAGTGGCTATTTGTGATACTACAGTTATATGTTCTTGATCCTATAGTCCTATCCTACAGGATTAGAAGTCACTAAGTTGAGCTAAGGCAATTAAATATTATATAGTAATATTTAATTAGGCACAGGGTCACTCCGGGAGGTCAGTCTAGTATTCTAGGGATGGCATTGGTAGGGTTCTCTTACAGTAGATGAATTAGGAGTTTAGGATTGGAAATTATAAATAAATAAAAAGAAAATGGATATAAATATTAATTTATACCAAATTTCTGGTATATAACAACTTAAAGGGCTGAGTTGATATTTTAACAGATGTCAAAGCACTATCTTAGTTATAGTACACAAAAATACTAGCTATACTTAAAAGACAGTCTGGACTTAAATTTTGTTGTCTTTGAAGTGACAATAGGTCTAAGTTTGTCAATGAAATAATAGAAACCTTCTGTTGTTACAATAGAATTATCTATACAACAACAATTCTTTACATACCTGAGCAAAACAACAATTCTTTATATACCTGAGCAAAACAGCATAGCTAAACAAGTTATAGCTGTATTCTTCAAGATGGTTTGATTAATGTTATATACTATATGTGTTGGTCTATGTTACTAGAAAAAAGCATTTACCTATGCCATTTATATCCAGAGTCTTTTCTCTACTATTGGATTGCAAGATGTTATACTTTACAAAGTATAGACTGGTCATAAACCTGATATATCCTATTTGTGTATCTTTAGCTCTCTTGGATAGGTTCATATTCCTAAGCAAGTATAAAAGAGAAAGTTAAAATTGCAAGCTATGAAAGTCAGAATACTTGGATAGTGGATAGATGAAGCTAAAGGTTACTGACTCAAAGATCTTGAAAATGACAATCTCATTGCCTTCTAGGATGTTTGTTTCTTTAAAGATAATTTGCCAAGTGAGTTGGCAGTCATCAAGGTTGAAAACTCTACCAGTGACAAAGATATTAATGAGTTTACCAACAATGCAATAGAAAAGGACATTACTAAACTCCAAGTTGAAAATGATGTTCCTATTACTACTGAAGATTTCTTTTCCTTTTCCACAACTTCTCTTCCAGATATTCCCAAAGATTCTATACTCTCTAAGGTCATTATACCTACTGAAAACTTATCCATTTTCCCTCTACAATGTTCTAGTTGCAATTGAAAGTTATTAAGCTATTTTGCACTATCCACATTTAATGATACCACTATAAAGGGCTCTGTTAATACTACTTTTGTCACTATAGCAAACAAACTAAGAATTTACCAGGAGGTAATCCACTCTCCACACTTAAAGTAGTAGGAGATAGTAATATAATCTGAGTATATATAATTATATAAACTCAATGTCTTCAAGGTCCTTAATAGCTTACTTAAAAGAAAAAAGGCTATAGGCAGCAGAATTGTATTTCATGAAAAATGTAATAGACATAGCAACTTACTCAAGTTCAAAGCTTAAATCATAGCTAAGGACTTCTTATAAGTCTCCAGTAAAGATTTCACTGACATCTTTTTCTCTATTGCAAAGTTCTCCACTTTCTAGACTTTCTTCTCCTATATGGCCTATTTTGATTGGGAATTATATTATGTTGATATTGTTGCTGTCTACTTACATGGCCCCCTAGATAAAGACATATATATGACTATCTCTGAAAGTGTCAAAGGCTTTGGTTCTGGACATTACTGAAAGCTCAAGAAAGCACTTTACAGTCTAAAGCAAGTGGAGAGATAGTGGAAAAAGTATTTTCATAAAGTACTAACCAAATTTAGATTCTCTCAAGCTCTCTCCAATGACTGTTTATACATAAAATAATGCCAAGAGAACATTATCCTACTAGTACTTGTCTATGTCAATGACATAGCCATTGTTAGTCCTAAAGGATTTTAAATTATGTCTCTTAAATCTTTTCTCAAAAAAGACTTCAAAATCTCTGACTTAAACAAGCTCAGCCATATACTAGGTGTTCTAGTAACCCAAGACTATCCAAATTGACTCATTTATCTCAATTAAGCAGTGTATATTCACCAAACAGTGTCCTAATTTGGTATAGAGATCTCTGTACTAGTTTTCATCTCTTTCACTGTCAAACATAATCTTTTTCTTGCCCAGTCACCCAAAACTGAAGCCAAAAAACATACATATAAATATTATACAAAAGGTACCTACTATTTATCTCTAGTAGGCTTACTTTTATTTGCTACTTAGACCAGGCCTGACATTTAATTTGCTATTGGATTGGTTGTTCAGTTTGGTAATAATCTAGGGATTGCTCATTTTAAAGCTACTAAGTACATTCTCCAATATCTGAAAGGTACTGCTAACTATAAATTGGTCTTAGGGAGATGTAGAAGAGGAAGTTTTGTATCATAAATGGCCACTTACTGATTTGTAATTACTTGATTTGATAATCAAAGTGTTCAAAAAAGCAAAGTTAGACAAGCAGCAAAAGATGTTGTTAAGTCTGAGGTTTATCCTTAGATATATAGTTCTTAAATATATGATTGTGGTGGTCTGTGCACTAAAACAGCCTACCACATGATCACTATCTATTGTTCTACATATAGAAGTGCTATTGTTCTTGAAATAGAGATAATATAACTATCTTAGGATAGCCCTTTGTTCTATTTAAGGACAGATGATAATCTATGAATAAAGATCAGTGTTATGTACAAACATTGAGGATCTTGTATCTCCATAGGATCTTATTGCCTCTGGTTCTATTTATAGCTGAAAGAAGTGCATTGAAGAGAGCTTTACAATGGTCATTGAAGCAAACAATTATGTTAAGCAGTTCCAAAGATATTGGCAATTTAGTGTCTGGTGACTTGATAATCACTGACTGATCTACTGATAACTTGGTAAATACTGATTGCTTTGAGATGTTTTTGGTACTGTTTGAAAGGTCTTCTTAAGGGCTTTTGGTGACCATTTAGATTGTTGAAATTGGTCAAGTATTCCTGGAGTTATGGTCCAAATGAAGTTTGTGACATTTTGACTTAGTAGAATAGAGTAATTCCAATTGGGCACAAGACCTGGATAACTATTGTTCTATCTCTAGATTCATTTTTGATGTTGCTGGTAGCTCAATTTTATGGTTCTCTAAAAAGCAGCAAACTATAGTGACTTTGTTTATAGAGGTAGAGTATATGATATCTGCAAATGCAACCAAGGAGGCTATGTGGCTGTGCACCCTTCTCACAGAACTTGATTTTCCTTCAACTATCACAACAATCATTTTTGCTGACAACCAGGGCTGCATTGCCCTTGCAAACAATCCAGTTTTACACTTTTGGGCCAAACACATTGATATACAACATCATTTCATCTAGGAGCATATTGAATATCAAGAGGTTAGACTATACTATATTTCTACTAAGAAAATGATTGCAGATATATTCACCAAGACTTTATCCAAAAACTCCTTCAAAAAATTCCAAAATGAGCTAGGAGTGATGTTATTAGAATGATAACTCAACAAGTAAAAGTACCAAAGTGACTACACAAAGTAAATTCTTCACTTTATTATCTTTTTACTGATACTCTCTACTCTGCTTATATTTTTCACTTGTCTACTTCTTTTAATTATTCATTACTATTATCTAATGACTATCTTGTTACCCTAAGTCTCTCTCTCATTATTCAGTAAATACAGACATATTGGTATAAGATAGCTCCTAAAAAAGAAACTATTTCCCATGCATTCATCAATCTGATGGGAAATATCCAGGAATATAATACAGTAAAGATATAATTAGCATGGGAAAGATTATATAAGATATGTATGGTTATTAGTAAGGATCATGTGATCATGGGAGACAGATGTATAGACTAGCAGATATTTGTATAAGTAGTTAGTGCAATCCAATAGAGAACTCTATTGAGTTCTTTCTGAATATCTATCTAGAGTGAACCTTGAGTCTTCACAACTTAGCATTAATACACATTGTCTACAGTACTTAAACCACTTGGATGTAAACCTGAGACCCAGTCTTTCTGTTTGGATCTCAGGTATGTGTGCTTATTGTTTCACTAGTTACAATAATTAATCCCAGTCTTTCTGTCTGGATCTCAGTCCAGTACTTCTAGTATCTAAGGACATTTCTGTATATATGCTGTGAATAATGCCCAGTTGGTACTATTGAATTTGCTTGATTCAGAAAAAGTGGAAGTGATTGATGACATTCTGGTAAGTTTCCTTAATGTCAATCTTCTGGTAGAAATTATTGAGCACTGGGGCCCATAACCTATCAAATATGTAAGCTATGTACATCAGTGGGTTACAGTAGTATGAGAGAACACAACATATATCTCATCTCAGGCATCACAAAGTAAAGTATATGACTAAGGGAGGAAAGACACAACCTTGGTTGTTAAGAAGGGAGTCTAAAAGAAACAAACCATGTACCATATTAGTGAGTACCCACAACATCACTAACTGGGAGTGCAAGTACTGTCCTAGTCTGGTAATGATGTAGTATTACTCTGACTTAGTGTGAGTGGGTTACTAGACCACTTCAACAGATACCATAGACACTTGTTTTGAAGCCATTGCTGAGACACCAAACACTTCCTGAGTGTTGACTGTCATTTTGTCTCATAGATACTGTTGTAATAGTAAAACATATAAAGCGTGTGTAGCCAGAGAAATTATCTATCGAACTATTCTATTCTATCAGATTATGTGACATAGAGCTATAAAGCTGGTCCCATCGATTGGTGATGCGATAAGGCGAAGTCCACCCTTTTTCTCCTCCTGCAGAACCGTGGGAAAAACTAAACCACAGGAGTAGGCCAGTGTACTAACTAAAGATAAACAATCCTATCGTCGCCCCGATGCTTCTTCGTTTTTCATTTGCTGACGGAGTATCCACATCATTCTTCTGCGATGTCATGGTCAAGGACAAAAGAAAGCGCCTCCATCATTTGATTGAGAACTCGAAAGTATGTGTACACAAAATACAATAACGGCTCGTGACCCAAGTCAAAAAACTCATCGCTATATCTTTAATAGATTGTCTCCTTCAAGAAAGAAAACCCCATTTCATTATTGGAAGAAGAAATGTAGATGGCGGTGATACGTTGCAAATAACGATAGACTAGCGGTCCACTGAGTCAGTGTAGTAGACAGGAGAGAAGGATGCTCACCGCAGTATTTCGTCGAAGAAACGGGATTTGACTCATGAAATCACACACCCGGCGGGTTCCCAACCCTCTTTACCATCGGTGGGGACATAATCAGCGGGATCCTCGTCTTGGGAGAGGATATCTGGGACTAATGAATAAAGGTCCATGGTGATATCAGGAAAAACTGAGTTGTACTGGAGAAAAGACGAAGATCTTCAGTAAAGTACCCATTCTGTGCCATTTTATAGGAACTGCAGGTATTTTCGGCACAATAAAGTATGTCAGGTGATTCGAAAGACAATTAGTCGCAAGAGCATGACCGTGGATTGACCACCCAGCACGTCTTATCTCTATACACTGATATCCTAGGCACCAAGGCTAATTACTGGTATGACAACTCTTGGGGGTAAGTACGGCACAGAGAGCCCCGAACTCTCACTCGTTCCCTTTCAACAAGTCGATCTCCAATTGACCGGACTAGCTTAACACCTAGCTCCGTGTCACAAACTTGCCTGCTAGCACCCCACCTACTGTCCACACGGTCAACCAATCTGCAGCCTCAAACCATGTTGTTCCGCTACATCGAATTGTTTTCTACATATGACACAACTGCCTTCAGTGCCAACTTTTGACTGCCAATACCCAACCTTCACCTGGCCTTCACCGACCATAGAACTGCGATGCACCGACAGCAAAACCCAGCCAGTGTACCGATAATGGAGCTTGGGGCCTTCGTAGGACTGGGAAGTGATATCTCATGGGGGAGAAGTGACCATAGGAATATAGCGCTATTGTGCCTTCACTGAGTTTCCGTGGCTCGCCGGCGCGGGAGAAGGACCCGTCTGGTTGGACGGAAGACCTGGTTGATGATACTTTTATGCCGTTCCCTTCCTTTCCATTTTTTCATCAGTCATCACTATTGTTTGTCACATGGTTCGAGCATACCGCTATCTACCTATCTACTATTAAATTTTGCCTACACCTTACTCCTTTGGCCACATGCCTTCTGTAGACACATCCCTGACATTGGGCCCTATTGAGGCCCTTCGCGTCTGAACAAACTTACATCACCCCATGGAGAATCCAACTACTTCGCCGCCAACATTCGCCGCCAACTCGGAACAACTCCAGCCGTCCTCCCCTGAAGCTCGGGTGTAGTCAGTACTGTACCGCTATGTATCTCACCCACCGCGTCTTAGTACCTGCTTGCTTGTTGCGGTATACAAATATAGAATTCTTTTTCTCTCTCTCCGCGTCTGAATACTAGTTTGCTTGAATATAAATGCCGAATTGAAAAAATTTTACTCACATGATGATACATACATGACACGGCGGATATTTAGAAGTCAAGTCGTGGCTTGAATTGGGATGTCAAGTCACCTGTCAAGTCTAGACTTGTCACGCTGTCACGCTCTACTATTACAGCTATGCCACCGCCGCATCAGGTTATCTGTAGCTGCACTAATTGTCACCGTTATACCTTTCTTACACCCGATAATCGACTCATTCATGGAAAACTAGTATCGCCCAATACTCGTACTGCACATTCAAGAAAAGATGAGTCTGTGAGCAATGCAGATCAGGTATGTTATCATATATCAAATTCTCATCAAACTAATCTATTCTTCATTGTAGTCCTGAAACGAAGTCTTCTTGCCTACGGCAACTGAATTTGAACCAGAGAATGTGAATCAGGAGAGAAGAGAGAGTGCTGGAGTTGCAATTGATAACATAAGAGATTGTCCAGGTGTGTTTGCCACTCACTTTCTTTTCTCACTATTTTAAACTATCTATTAGTGTCTCAAACAACACACTCATTGCTTTATATACTTGGCTGTATTTTTGCTGCTTGGCTACATCTCGCATGTGGAATAAGTCATACTACAACTGCTCGAATTCTCAAATTTGTTGAAACTATCATAGATGTTGCCAATACACCATCTTATTCATTGAATCCCTCACTGCCAATAATCTCTGGTCACTCAAATCACTCGTTCTCACTACCCCACAATGTTCACACTGTGATAACAACTTTATCTATTGGACCTCAGATTACATGTTACATATGCTGTCCTAAATGCTTCCATTGTTATAAGCTACCTGGCCATAATAAACTTTTATTTCTTTAATCCTTTATCATTTACTTTTCTTTTCTTTTAATTAGATAATAGGGAGTCACATGATTTGTCATATCTGTCATATCATATGACCAGCTTGTCACATCGGTCACATGTCAAGAAACTGTCACAAACTTCATTTGGACCAGAACTCCAGGAATACTTAACCAATTTCAACAATCTAAATGGCCACCAAAAGCCCTTAAGAAGACCTTTCAAACAGTACCAAAAATGTCTCAAGGCAATCAGTATTCACTGAGTTATTAGCAGATTAGTCTACAATCACCAAGTCACCAGATATTAAATTGCTGATATCTCAGGAACTGCTTGATGTAATCATTTGTTTCAATGACCATTGTGAAGCTCTCTTCAATGCATTTCTTTTGGCCATAAATAGAACCTAAGGCAATAAGATCCTATGGAGATACAAGGTCCTCAATGTTTGTATATAACACTGATCTTTATCTATAGATTATTATCTGTTCTTGAATAGAACAAAAGACTGCTCTAAAATAGTTAGGTTATCTCTATTTCAAGAATAATAGCACTTCTATATATAGAACAATAGGTAGTGATTATGTAGTAGGCTGTCCTAGTGTACAGACTACCACAATCATGTATTTAAGGACTATATGTCTGAGAATAAACCTCAGACTCAACAATATCTTTTGCTACTGTCTAAACTTCACTTTTTTGAGCCTTTTGATTATTAAATCATCAACTCACAAATCAGTAAGTGGTCATTTGTAATACTTTGAGTAAATAGTGATAAATGTAGTACAACTATTAGGTTGAGCTAACTCTAGGACTAAGTTGTCTTTTATTCAGAGTAAACAAAAAGAACTCAATAGAGTTCCCCTTAGATTTAGGCTACTACTTATATCTTTTATACATACTCTATGCTATTAACCCTAACCTACTAATGATTTAATAGAATCTACTAGAATGTTCTTATCACAAATAGCCACTTACTAATTTGTGATTGATTGATTTGATAATTATAGAGCTCAAAAAAGCAAAGTTAGACAAATAGCAAAAGATATTGTTAAGTCTGAGGTTAATTCTCAGACATAAAGTCCTGTAAGGGTGACTGGAGTGGAGTAACTCTAGAAGAATCCTCAGCTAAATTACAGTCTAAAAATATAAGTTACACTCACCTCTAGGAAAATCCTTAGAGATTAGGATGAGGCTCCTAGAAGAGTACTCTATACTATATATATATTCTAGCACTGGTATATTCTTGTCCTTACAGTTCTAGTTGTCAGGGTCTGAAGTTTCAGAAGCAAGCTTAGAGTAATTAAATATTACAGGGTTGCTCCAGGAAGTTGGTCTGGTATCAGGGGCAGCATTGGTAGAGTCTCCTTACAAGTTCTTAAATATATAATTGTGGTAGTCTGTGCTCTAGAACAAACTACTACATGATCACTACCTATTGTTCTATATATAGAAGTGCTATTATTCTTGAAATAGAGATAACATAACCATCTTAGGGCAGTCCTTTGTTCTATTCAAGAACAAATAATAATCTATAGATAAAGATCAATGTTATATACAAACATTGAGGACCTTGTATTTCCATAGGATCTTATTGCCTTAGGTTCTATTTATGGCCAAAAGAAGTACATTGAAGAGAGCTTCACAATGGTCATTGAAACAAATGATTACATCAAGCAGTTCCTGAGATATCAGCAATTTAATATCTGGTGACTTGGTGATTGTAAACTGATCTGCTAATAACTCAGTGAATACTGATTGTCTTGAGATGTTTTTGATACTGTTTGAAAGGTCTTCTTAAGGGCTTTTGGTGGCCATTTAGATTGTTGAAATTGGTTAAGTATTCCTGGAGTTCTGGTCCAAATGAAGTTTGTGACACAAAGAACTTACTAAATCTTGTACTTGGTATAAGACCCCCTAGAGTAGATTATGTAGAGAAAAGCTATAGATACTATGATTTACTTAGTGGCTTAAAACTTATTCCCTGACAACTTTATAATATGCAAGTATTTGGCTTATGGCTTGAGAGTTTTCTTTTTTACTCTAGAATTAAAGATCTTATTGATTAATGCTACAAGCATTAGCCTCCAGATACTGGTATAATGTATAACATCTAGGATAGCCCAGCCTAGCAAAGTCTAGAACCTTTTACAACTACAAAGATATTAGCATAGGGTTATAAAAACTTAAGGCTCAACTAAAGTAGTTGTTTAGAAAGAACTCAATAGAGTTTTCTATTGAATTGTACTAGCTATTTATACAAATGTCTGTTGGTCTATGTATCTATCTCCCATGATCATATAACTCTTACTAATACTATATATCTTACTTAATCTTTTTTCACTCTATTTATATCTTTTCCATATTATATTCCTGAATATTTTCTATCAAATTAATAAATGTATGGAAAATAGTTTTCTCTTTAGGAACTATTTTATAATAGAAGGACAATCTTACATTTAGCTTTTTTATTGATTGGTTTAATCTATTCATAAATAAGACTTCAGACAAGATAGTTTTATGTGGCACTATTATAATATTTTGTCTTAATCATTGGTAACACCAACCAGAAAATACTTACTTTGCTAGAATCACTCTTTTTTCCTGTAAACCTAATATCACAACTATTACAGTATTACTAGACTCAATTGTTGAGCAATTATAGTACTTCTATTATGGACAAATTACTTGCATATATTGACATCAAGCTGAAATCACAAAAAGAGTGGTTCTCTTACCAGCTATAGGTGACTTACTTGCAATCTACAAAGTACTTGGGTTTACTGGAATAACATCTCACTATTTTTGTTTTTTCTACACCTTACACAAATCTGATATTGAAAATTTCAATTCTGGGACCTGAAAACTGCAAAAAGAAACAGAGATTATTGTAGTAGTAGAACAATGGCATCAAGTATTAACAAAAAAAATAAAAGTTTATATTCAAGAAATATAGTGTTTACTAGTCATGATTACACCAACTTCTTTACCATGATCCAGTCTAGCATACTATTCTTGAAATAATATATAATTGGCTTGAGGGTGTTTTTTAATATCATACTTGGCTTAAGTAAAGTATTAGTATTTTATTAGGAACTGATATTGCTAGGCATATAACTAATTATAACATGGTCGTTAACCTGGCTGGAGGTAATAGTGAGAATGAAATACTAGACAAAGAAATTTTGAAACTACAGAAAAAGAGTCAAATCTATAATAATATTCCTTTAAATTCAGTACAGTGCTTAGATATACATGAAACTGTTTTCAATACAAGTACAATACTAGTATCTGATGGAAAGATAGATAATAGTAATTTTTATATAGTTATATCTGATTTAGAGTCAGATAATAAAAAAGACAATATTCTGCTCACAGCATGTATCTTTGATGCTTTTTTATTGTTACAAAAGCACTACTATATTATAAATACAGTTATTCTAATCTGGATTGATCAGCCACTATTAAATCTTGGTAAAAAGTCTCATGGAAAACTCAAAGCTGACTAGTGACTAATACTGTTTACAATCTTCCTTTCTTTTATACTTGGATCATGGAGTAAGAATATATCACAATAAAATACTGTACTCCTGAAGAATTTCCATGATCTTGTGATATATATACATATTATTTTATCACATGAAATATCAAGTACTATAGCAATATCTTTTGGAAAGCACTATTTTCAATACTATAAATCATCTCAACTTTTATTTCCAAGTGTTTTATCTTGTCCAGACCATTATTATGCTATGCATATTTCTGATCTCCTCCAGTTTTTGGAACTACTCATTAAGCTAAGTAAATTTCCATATAAAAAACATAATGGTCTTTTTCAAAAGATCAAAACAAATAAGTATCTTTGTGAGTATATAATCTTTACTAATCAATCTTCAAGACTTACACTTCAATCTAGGAGAGTTAGACTTGACAATGCTATAACAGGTTTTTTATTAAGGCCAGCTCTTGGGTTATTTGAAAAACAATGGATTACTATATTATATCTTAGAGGCCTCAAAAGCAGCATTTTTAGTACTGTGCTCTAGACCAGCTTTATCTGACTGTGATACTGTTTCTATCACAAAACAAAAATATTAATGTCTTCCATCAAATGTTTATAATCTTCTCCTTGACTACATTTATACTTAACATCTACATTTCTGGTACTACAAAGATCTTTCTTATCCTCTAGATGTATATATACTTTCACTTTGGATCTTAGAGAAGAACCATATTATTTATAAGACATAGTCATTCTTTACCTTTAGTAAATACAGTGAAAACAGCTCTATTGGATATTACAATACTATTGAAACAATCAAATATAGTCTTATCTGCTCTATTTGGATTCAATTTCTGGATAATAGAAACATAGATTAGTATATATTTCTTTTTATCTTTTTTCATAAACAACTGTCTAATAAACTCTAAGGATTTTCCTAGAGGTAAGTTGTAATATACTTAGGACTTATAAATATTACTAAGAATTCTTCTAGAGTCCATTCTACTCTGGTTGCCCTTATACAAGAAACAAGATGACTAGTACAACTTGCTATCTATAATAGAATTCCAGCACAACAACTATATGTATACTTTTACTTAGCAAACTCTATTTCTGCTCAACACTAGATAGACTTCCCATATAAACTTTAAACCTAGGCAATGACCCTCTAGACTAAAACAGTAAATGAGCTTATAGAGCAAATAAAGATAGCAGTTGAAAAAGCCAAGTCTGCAATCCAAAAAATACAAAAAAACATAACCTGATATTATAACCAAAGAAGATCTCTGGCTCCAGTGTTTTACTCTAAAGATCAGATATTTCCCAAGGTATTTTATATTAAGACTATTTGTCTATTTTTGAAATTGTCCTATTGTTGTCTTAGATCCTTCATAGTAGAATACCAAGTAGGACCTTTAGCTTACTATCTTAAGCTATTGTATGCAATAAAGAAACTTAATCCCATGTTTAATATAGTGAAGCTGTTTGCTGCTTTAGATGACCTTATACCATGGAGGTTGAAACCCCTGCTACTACTAATCACACTGGGCAGCCTTTTTAGACAATTTAAGTGATATTTGTCACAAAACTATACTATAACAGCTTAAAAAGCAAGTTTGACTTCCTAAATATAGCCACTAGATATCTAGTCATGGACTTATATACATTACTTGAGTAGTAGAGTAGTAGCTATAACTACCACTATCTAAACCTCATAGAAATAGCCTAGAGAATTTCATAACATATCTATAACAAAACTCCTCTCTAAAAGTGCTTTTAAGAGTAGACAAAACCTTTAGAAGCTTGTCTCCTATTATAATAATATTATGTCTTAGCAACTATCAACCCTTAGAACAAGTAAGGTTACCATTAGATCAGAGCTATCATTCTTGATGTTTATTTATGAATAGAATTAAAAAGAGCAATCTCTCAAGAGGACATTACAGATATACTAGAAGAGGATTTGGAAGAGAGAAGTATAAGTATAGAAGTAAAGAGAGTAGAAGTATAAACAAGAGGAGTTGATTGGAGAGATAAAAGAGAAAGCAGATGAAGATATTGTGCTTGAGAGTAGTCAGACTCATGTTTGACTCTGCTCTTCATAGACTACTAAGAGGCTCATAGTAGCCATACTAGCTGGAGAAAGATACTAGGAGCAGAACTAAAGAAATAGTAAGGGATGGCTATATAATTGAATGAGACCTTTTCTCATTATTCCACTCCTGCCATCTTTGGGAATTTAGAAGTTTTCTTTTGTTTTTTTCTTTTGTTATATCTGTGATTTGTAATCCTAATAAAATACTCTAGTAGTTTAGAGTGGCAGAATATAAATCATCTCTACTATCTTGCTTTCTGTTGCTCCAGAGCTGAAAGGCTACTTTAAGTAATTTGAGATTTATTTTCACTTTTCTTTCTTTGTAAAACTCTATAAAACTTCCCTTGAGGGATACTTGACTTCAAAAAAGACTTGGATATTCACTCAACTAGGAGTTTAACCACTTACTATATATTTTTAGAGTAGGTTTCCAACTATATAGTTAGTTGAAGTAGAGCCTATACAAGAGCATGGAAGTTCTAGGTAGTACTACTGTATTGACAACAAGCCAGACTACTAGACTAGACTGAGAAGAGTAGTATTACAGCATAAGATAAATGTATATCTTTGAGATCCAAAATTAGTGAGAGTGCTCTTAAGTGAATACTAAAAATATTTTATTTTCTAGGTTTCTATTGGTTCCTCTTGTATCAGTCTTTATAAGCTCTCTATTATTTAATTTATCTCCCTATTACAAACTTTATTTGGACCAGAACTCTGGAAATACTTGACCAATTTCAACAATCTAAATGGCCACCAAAAGCCCTTAAGAAGACCTTTCAAACAGTACCAAAAATGTCTCAAGGCAATCAGTATTCACCAAGTTATCAGCAGATCAGTCAGCAATCACCAAGTCACTAGACACTAAATCACTGATATCTCAGGAACCACTTAACATAATCATTTGCTTCAATGACTTTCATGAAGCTCTCCTCAATGTGCTTCCTTTGGCTAGAAATAGAATTCAAGGCAATAAAATCCTATAGAGATCCAAGGTCCTCAATATTTGTATATAATAATAATCTTTACCTATAGATTATTATCTGTTTATGAATAGAACAAAGGACTACTCTAAAATAGTTAGGTTATTTTTATTTCAAGAACAATAATACTCCTATATATAGAACAATAGGTAGTGATTATATAGTAGACTATCCTAGTACATAGACCACTACAATCATATATTTAAGGACTGTATGTCTGAGAATAAACCTCAAACTTAACAACATCTTTTACTGCTTATCTAAATTCACTTTTTTGAGCACTTTGATTATCAAATCAACCAATCACAAATCAGTAAGTGGCCATTTGTGATAGATACATGACAAAAAGATGTTAGCTATAGTTAGGTGTTTGGAGACATAGAGACACTTCCTGAAAGAAACTATAACAAAGTTTGAGATTTGGCCAGATCATAAGAATCTCAAATATTTTATAAAAGTGCAAAAATTAAATAGAAAACAAGCCAAATAGACCTTGTATCTATTGAGGTTTAACTTTATGCTAAATATGTTCTAGGGAGTAAAATGGAAAAGGCAAACAGCTTGAGCAAGAGACTGGACTGGAAAGTAGAAGTAGTAAAGGACAATGAGAATGAGATATTAGTAAAGCCAGAATAGTTGAAAGTTAGGAAAGCAAAAAAGGTAGAAGTAATTGTAGAAGAAGTAGATTTATTGGAGAAAGTGAGAAAGTCAAAGATAAAGGACAATGAAGTAGTTAAAGCAGTAGAAGAAATAAAACAGGCAAGGGTAAAAATATTAAAAGATAAGGAGTAGAGGGAAGTAGATGGCATAATATATATAGAAGAAAAAGTATATATACTTAAAGATGACATATTAAGAGCAGAGATAATTAGGCTGTATCATGATATACCAGTAGAAGGACATAGAGGACAGTAGAAGATAGTGGAGCTGGTTACTCAAAACTTCTGGTAGCCAGGAGTAACTAAAGAAATGAAACAATATGTGGAAGGATATGATTCTTACCAAAAAAACAAAAACTATACAAAATAGCCAGCAGGCAAATTAATATCCAATTTGATATCTAAGAAACCTTGGACACATATATTGGCAGATTTCATTACTAAACTACCATTAGTATAGGAATATAACTTGATTTTAGTAGTGGTAGATAGATTAACAAAAATAGTTTATTTGATTTCTACTATAAAGAGAATATCAGCAGAGGGGCTAGCTAGATTGTTTAGAGATAATGTATAGAAGTTGTATGGGTTACCTGAAAGTATCATCTCAGATAGGGGACCCAAGTTTGTGGCAGGATTAATGAGGGAGTTGAATAAAATATTGGAAATTGAAAGCAAAATATCAACAGTGTTCTATCTTTAGGGACAAATAGAGAAAGTTAATCAGGAGTTGGAATAGTAGCCAGACTGGTCAGGAATGGCAGAGTTTGCATACAACAATAAAGCATACTCAAGTACAAAGACATCATTCTTTAAAGCAAATTATAGACAAGATCTATTACAAACTTTATTTGGACCAGAACTCTGGAAATACTTGACCAATTTCAACAATCTAAATGACCACCAAAAGCCCTTAAGAAGACCTTTCAAAAGGTACCAAAAACATCTCAAGGCAATCAGTATTCACTGAGTTATTAGCAGATTAGTCTACAATCACTAAGTCCCCAGACATTAAATTGCTAATATCTTAGAAACCACTTGACATAATCATTTGCTTCAATGATTATCATGAAGCTCTCTTCAATGCACTTCTTTTGGCCATAAATAGAACTCAAGGCAATAAAATTCCATAGAAATACAAGGTCCTCAATATTTGTACATAATACTGATCTTTATTTATAGATTATTATCTGTTCTTGAATAGAACAAAGGACTGCCCTAAGATGATTAGGTTATCTCTATTTCAAGAACAATAGCACTCCTATATGTAGAACAATAGATAGTGATCATATAGTAGGCTGTTCTAGTATATAGACTACCACAATCATGTATTTAAGGACTGTATATCTGAGAATAAACCTCAGACTTAACAACATCTTTTGCTACTGTCTAAACTTTACTTTTTTGAGCCTTTTGATTATTAAATCATCAACTCACAAATCAGTAAGTGGTTATTTATGATAGTTTGTTAAGTCTACTGTTTTCTGTCTCCATTGTTTCTGCAAAGGACATGGGGTTGTGTTTATTCCAGATATGGGTCTAGAGGGCTATAAGGGGGTCTCTTTATCTCTATTACAGAACAAGATAATCTTTCTGAGGGTATTTCTGTTACAGGACAGATGACTGACTAAGAGCTTAAAGTGGGTTTCTGTTAAGGACCTATCTCTATAGTAGGCTAGACCCCAGACATAAAGAGGAAGGTCTTTTTCTCAAACTATTAGAAGCAGGCTAGCTTGTATATTATAGCTAGTCCTGAAAGACTTTGGATTTGTGTAAACATTCTTAAAAAACCCTTACAGGTAGCTGGAACCACTCTGAGACCCTTATTTTTTCTCTATGAGCCAGTGTGAGAAACTGGACATGATATTGAACTCTTCTCTCAAGACAGGACCTATGTCATTGGAAGAACACTTTTAGTATAGTTATAGTATAGTTTCTATCTACCACACTTTATCTATTGAACTAGGAATATTGTGTTCACTTTTGTTCTCAAGCCATACTTACCATCAGAAATACCAAGACTCTTGCTAAATGCCTCTTGCCAAAAAAGAAGAGTGCAACCAAGAAGTTATTACTAGAAAGGATAAGAATAGAATCCACTCTATTACAGCCAAAAAGTAAAGAATACTAAAAAGTACTTGTAAGTATTTAAGGAATATAGATTTTTCCAAACCAGCTACTAGAGTACCAGAGATTTGTAAAGCTCTTCTAGAGCTCAATATCACTATTCTATAGACATAATATTATTGGAATAGTATTTAATATAACATAATAGCATTAAGAGGCTAAATTTAGGTGTTTTTTTCTTTTACCCTCTTAAAAACACACTCAAGAACTATAATTAATTACTTAAATTAGATATATTAACTTTTACCAACTTTACTACCACTGTTTTCTTTGCTGACTTCAGTACTGAGAACTAGGATATACTTGTCAGAGATGGTATTAGCCTTAAGTATATGCCTTGGGATAAGACAGAGATATAGATACTGTAAAATGTATATCAGAGTACTATTCTGACCTTCAAGAACTATGTTAATCAGGTACTCAATGAAACAATCAACCACTGTAATAGTACCTTGACCACCACATATAATAAAATTGCAACTTTAGAAGTAGAAGTTGCCTGTCTTCAGAGAGAGCTGAAATATATTTGTATAATTGGTTGAGCTAGATTGTTTTATACTGTTTGGTATCTAGTATTATACTGGATAATCAGAAAATCATATATACCCTCATCCATTTATATACTCCTACCAGTATATATATAAAATTATATTATGACAAGGTTGAAACAGGATTGAGTGTTGGTTTTTAGAGTAACTTTGTTCAAGAACTCAAAAAAATTTATAAACAACAAGATAACAAAGAGAAAGCAAAGAAGAGATTAATAGCACTTTGGGTCAACAAGAACCTAGCAAGAAAGAACTTTGTCAAGTATATAGAACAATACAGGATATTGGCAAGAATTGTCAACTATAGTAATGAAGTTTATATTGACAAAATAAAGGAGGTTATCACAAATAGCCACTTACTGATTTGTGAGTTAATGATTTAATAATCAAAAGGCTCAAAAAAGTAAAGTTTAGACAGTAGCAAAAGATGTTGTTAAGTCTAAGATTTATCCTCAGACATACAGTTCTTACATATATAATTGTAGTGGTCTATACTTCAAGACAGCCTACCACATGATCACTACCTATTTTTCTACATATAGGAGTGCTATTATTCTTGAAATAGAGATAACCTAATCATTTTAGGATAGTTCTTTGTTCTATTCAAGGACAGATGATAGTCTATGAATAATAAATCAATGTCATGTATAAATATTGAGGATCTTGTATTTCCATGGAATTTTATTATTTTGGGGTTTATTTATGGCTAAAAGAAGAGAGCTTTATAATAATGGTCATTGAAGCAAATAATTATATCAAGCAGTCTCTGAGATATCAATGATTTAGTATTTGGTAACTTGGCAGTTGCCAACTGATCTACTGATAACTTACTGAATTCTGATCACTTTGAGATATTTGTGGCATTATTTGAAAGGTCTTCTTAAGGGCTTTTGGTAGAAATCTAGATTGTTGAAATTGGTCAAGTATTCCTGGAGTTATAGTTCAAATAAAGTTTGTGACAAGCTCAATCTTATTATTAAACTTTTTCTCTATTGTCCACTTTCACTTATCTCTATTTACTTGATCTACTGCTCTAATTCTCTTTTCAATTTTCTTTCTTTATTCAATGTCCTTCTTTATTACTATATTTCTTTCACAAATAGATAGGTATCTGGTTATCTTTACCTTCTTTGTTTCCCAATTTATCTTGGTATTATGCATCTACAACCATAGCATTCTTAGTATCATATCTGTTTTTCCCAGGTTGTATATGTCTATTTTTATTCTCTTTATATAATTTTTGTAGTATATATTTACTTTTAGTTGGTATATTATGGTCTTTGCACTATTATCTGTACCATTTATATTTCTAACTGTTACTGGTCTATCTAACTTCTGCAGCCTAAATCTATATTTTGCTATTATTTTTCTGTCTATAAACATTCCTGTTACACTACTATCCAAGAGCATTTTTACTGTTACACCCTCATATATATTTACTTTCTCTACTCTAATGTTTAGCTACTCTTCTCTCAATATTTTGAATATTCTTCTAATGTCCCTTTGCTTATCCTCCTTTTTTGCTATACTTTTCAGAACCTCTGCCTATACACTGCTCTGCTGTGCTTTTCTCTCTATGGAATGTACTGCTACTCTCTAATTCTACCATAGCTTCTTTTTTCCTGTCCTATATTCTAGATACAAGATCTTCCTTCTTTCTTGTTCTAACACTCTTTCTCCTATAGTATCTTTTCTTCTATATTCTATACACTGTACTCTTGTTATTTCTTCTCTTTTTGCTTCTCCCTCTTTCTAATTCTATGCTTTTTGGCAAAGATTATACTACACATTTCTTACTTGTCTTTTAAGAAGAAAGCCCTGCCCTTAATTTTCATGGATCTATACTCTTCTGCTCTTATATCCTCTACAATCCACATAGGTTACCACTACCTCTGTGATCTATTTTCTATTGAGTAGGAGAGTGTCTTTTAGAGACATGCTCCACTCATTACAATATTCCTATGCCTTTTCCCATATAGAACATACTGGTCTTCTCTCTTGCTGTGTCTTTTGTAGTTTAATTACATATACTGTCTCTTCCTCTCTTTGCCTCTCCTTCTCTGCCACTGTTATTGGATACTCTCACTTAAAGTGCCCTATTTCCCAACACCTAAAACATTGCAGTATGTTATCGAGAGACAGTGAGTGTCCTTAGTGATCACCCTAGGTAGATGTTCAAGAAAAACTTAATGGAGTTCTTTGTTAGATTGGACTACTACTTATACTACTTTTATAGTGGCTATACTACTACTAGTCCATGATCACATGTTCCTCCAGAATATTCTACAACCTTGTGACCTTATCACATGACTTGGCTTCTTAAGTTCCCCTGCTATTTATATCTTAACCCCATTGTATGCTTTGAGGTTTTGGACTAAGTGTTCAAATGCATGGAAGACCTTTTCCTGCTCAGGGCTCTCATAACACAGTACCTTTTTCTTTTACCTCCTTACTTTCACTTTCTCTTTTACACTGCATCTCATTACTCTGCTTACCAACACCTCAAACTTATTATAGAAAGTAAACTTTTTCTTTTTTACCTCTTTCCAGCTTCTGCAGTTATGGACTAGATACTTGAACCCTTTATAACCAAAATACTTTCTTTCTTTTCTTTTCTTTAGCTCTGTTCTTAATTTAGTAAGAGTCTGCTGTTAATTGAGCATATTACTCATAAGTTAGTTATATTGTTCAAGAGATATGGTATTATACCTCTTGAAGTAGAATAGGATTTTTGGATCTTACTAATTACAACTATGTTTGTTGAGATGCAAGATCTTTATCTAACTAGACTCTTACTACTATACTGACTACTGCCCTAATCAAATAGTAAATAATTATCTCAAGAAAAGGATCTCTACTCTAATAGTACCTTTCTAAGGGGTTGATACTATTCCTCTGTATATATGAATAACAATACACTCTCAGCACAAGATTTCTACTAATCAAAAAAGTATAGGTAATCTACTAAGTAATACTATCCAATCACTAGGTTAGATCTTGAACATGATATCTAGGTTTAATACTGAGTTTCCACTAGCAGTTTCTAACTGATTACCAAGTCCTCTTTATAGCTAGAGCCTACTATTCAAAAAGACTAGTAGTCAAGCTAATCACCAATCAAAGATAATAAAAGAGTAAAGTTTTAAGTAAAGTTTGAAGTGAATAGTACCTGGAGTATGGAATCAAGTTCTTCTGTCAGCAACTGACTCAAGAACCTTAAGCTAGAGTTTAACTTAAGGTAATGCTTCAGAGTTAGAAGAAAACTCAATAAAGTTCTTACTTAATTGTAGTCTACTATATATATAAGTATACTTATTTGTCCTTGTTTAAACTACAAGCTGTCTATCAGCTACTGGTTCAACTCTAGTCTATGTCTATTCTATTTATAGGTTTTCTGTTATCATCAAGGTAACTCATGATAATAGTTCTTGATAAACTAAGGAAGATTATATAGTGACTGGTATAATAATATGATCTAGTGACTGTTACCAATATCACTTGGTCACTGGGGCATGATACAAAAAGAACTCAATAGAATTTCTATTTGATTATTGTATATTACTTATATACATTTTGTATTTACTTCTATTTATAAAGTTCTGCATATTTCTTCTGGGTCATTTTCTCTTATATATCCATTAATTACCTAATTAAATATAAAAAAAAGAATAAAAATAAAAATAAATAATGGCTTAGCTGTTTTGGCTATATCATAACAATTTGTCTCCTCTTGTATTACTTTCTTTCCACTAACAGATTGTTTTTTCTGAGCAAAGATTCTATTACAAAAGAAATAACTAATAAATAGTGACATAGAGGTATAACAAAATACCTGTTCAATGAACTACATAAATAACTAGACCCTCATTAGCAAGTAGTTTTGCTAATGTTGCTTTTTTGGTATAGTGGTAAACTATACAGTATGTGACTACTGGTTCATAACACAACTGTAACAGATTCCTTTTGCTAATTGTCTAGTTCTCTCAAATTCTACTACTTTGAAATACTAGATATCCAGTAAGCTTGTTTTACTTAACTATCCCACTTCTACTAGCTAAACCTTTATTCAATCTATCTCAAAAGATCTCCACTAATGCTATTTTATTGTACTGGGTTATGTCCTTCTATACATAAAAATTTATTCAGTAATCTTTGACCATTTGGTTTTCTTGTCTAAGCTATTTTAAGTTCTCAATTGTATTAAATATTAATTTATCAGTAATGAAAAAGTCAGCTATTGTCAGAGACAAAATGCATATTAATCATTAATTATAATATTTGTCACAAACTTCATTTGGACCATAACTCTTGGAATACTTGACCAATTTCAACAATCTAAATGGCCACCAAAAGCCCTTAAGAAGACCTTTCAAACAGTACCAAGAACATCTCAAGGCAATCAGTATTCACCAAGTTATTAGCAGATCAGTCAGTAATTACCAAGTCACTAGACACTAAATTGCTGATATCTCGGGAACTACTTAACATAATCATTCACTTCAATGACCATTGTGAAGCTCTCTTCAATGCACTTCTTTCAGCTATAAATAGATCCCAAGGCAATAAGATCCCATAGAGATACAAGGTCCTCAATGTTTGTACATAACACTGATCTTTACTCATAGATTATTATCTGTCCTTGAATAGAACAAAAGACTGCTCTAAGATAGTTAGGTTATCTCTATTTCAAGAACAATAGTACTCCTATTGTATGTGTAGTTGCTTATTTTGGAGTAGTAGAATATTGTCTGAGAAAGAGGTAAATTTAAAAGTAAGAAGTTGTATAGTAAAGAACACTACAAGAATATAAAGGAAAGTAAATTTAGAACTTTTAAGACTTTAGGACTTTAATCTACAAACTTGATTGCTACTATATATCTACCCCATATATATACTATAACTAGAGTAGAAGGGAGCCAGTCTGAAATATAATACTTCTAGTCTAAAACATAATACTCTTATAGGAGATAAATAATAATAATAAAGAAAGTGCATAAAAAAATATTAATTTATACCAAATTTTCTGGTATATAATATTGATAAATGCATAAAAAATAGTTTTCTTTCTAGAAACTGTTTTATAACAGCTTTCCATCACTCAAAAAACTCCTACTGAACCTCTACCCCTTGTTCTCTAGCTTCATTTACTCCTTACCCCTCTACTACTACCTCCACTACCTCAATATATCTATAAGAGAACTATACTAAGTTGTACTCCTGATGCACTAGTAGTAGTTTACCGGAGTGATTTTGTACTAATTAAATAACAGTTACCTAACATTTAATTAGTTGCCTTACTTCCTGCATTCCTGACCCTAACTATTGGAACATTCTATAGCTAAGGGAACTTGTATATATAGTACAGATTATCCTCCCAGAAGTTTCATCCTATTTTCTAAGGATTCTTCTGGAAGGTAAGTTATAATATACTCCAGAGTGTATTTATAGACTAAGAATTCTCCTGAGAAGCTTTACTTTGGTCACCCTCACAATACCCTCCTATTGTATCTTCTCTTCATTGTACAAGGCATTTAGTTCCCCCAAAAAAGTATTGATATTGAACATTACATCTGTACCTGTACTATAGTAGATTAGATCATATTGCTATGAACTGTCCTGTAGAGGTTCCTCAACCTCAGCTAAATGCTATTAAAATTCTCTCTGCTAAAGAATCAAGTCTGAGTATAAGTATTGAATTAGTTGAGAGAAAAAACTGAGCTTAATACAGCAAACAGCCCCTGTACTGAGCTCTCAACCAAATTAGACTCACAGTAATCACAATAATTCTTCCAACCCTACCAATATAGTTACTGTACCTCTTCTAACTATAGAAGAGAAACCAATACATTAGATTGCCTGTTGTTTCCTTGATTATAGTATAACTGCTAACTTTATACCAGAAAACTTCACAAAAAAACTTGAATTAGAACTAATCTTGCAAATAAAAGAGCCTATATAAAGTCTAGATAGCTGATCTATGACTAGTACACTCCACTCCCTATATTACCTTTAGTTTTCCATCCAAAACATCACAAAGAAAGAATACTTCATAGAAGCTTCTATAGAAAACTATAACATTGTCCTAGAAATACCATGGTTTAGACAAGTAAACCCTAGCATTGATTGGTCAAATTACTAGATCTGTTTTAAAGGGAAATCTAAAATAAACCTGAGACTTCAAGAAAAAAAACCTTATCTAAATTGGTCAGAAACAAGAAGAAATGCCCTAGCTAAAATCCCTGAGGTCAAAGGAAGCATATACCTGAGTTGATTATACTACTAATAGTATAGATATACCTACTGTTATGAGAGCCCTAAAAAGAGAATAGTTTCCTAAGCATTTGAATACTTGATCCAAAATCTCAAGATGTACAATAGGATCAAGATATAGATAGTGTGGGAACTAAAGTCATATGACAAAGGTCAAGTGACTATGGAACATTCTGGAAGGACATATAATCATGGATTAGTAGTACAGCTACTGTAAAAGTAGTATAAGTAGGAGACCAATCCAACGAAAAACTCCATTGAGTTCTTCTTGAATATCCATCTAGGGTAATCACTAAGGGCATTCACTGTCTATCAATAATACCTACCAAGGAAACAAAAGAAATAATCTACCATTGTTCTTGAAAGCTACAAAACTCAATACTGGATACAGGACTCCTGAACCTGACCTACAAGTTCTAGAGTAGTACAATGAGTACTCTGATATGTTTGATTTAAATACTACTCAGACCTTACTCCTACACTGAGGTCTTTTAGATTATGCTATAAAGCTAATAGAAGGTAAAACTCTTCCTTATAAACTTGCATATTGATACTCTAACAAATGTTGGAATTCATTATCAATGAAAAAGGACTTACTATAGAGCCAGAACATGTTGAAACCATAATCAATTGGTCTATGTCCACTATGCTTACATAAGTCCAGAAATTTATAGGCTTTGTAAATTTTTACTACAGATTTATCTTCAATATATTGGGAATCATAAAACCTATTACCAATCTGGCTTAGAAGACTATATCATGGTTTTAATAGATCTTAATAGCTACTAAAGCCCTAGAAAAAATAAAAAGGTACTTTATCTCAGAACTGTTACTTTAACATTTCAATCTCTTTAAACCCATATATATCTTCACTGATGTATTTGGCTATATTGCTACTGCAATTCTTATACAACAATATGGCAACTCATTATACCTAATAGTATTCTGGTCAAGTTTACAAGCCCTGAGTGAAATTACACTATAATAGAACAAGAGTTGTTATCTATAGTTGAAGTGATAAACTACTGGCAATACTACTGCAAAGAAGCTTAGTATACAATCTAGATATATACTAACCACCACAGCTTATGTTACTTCAATACCTTAAAATATATTAGTAGTAGGCTGGTCAGGTAGTCTGTTCAGTTACAATGTTTCAACTTATTATGACCTTATAATATTATAACTGTAACTCCAACTCTTGATACCATCAAGAACAACTATACAGTCACCAGTTATATACTGTTATACAAGTAGTTTAGTTCTTAGTTTTATTGTCTCTAAGCATTCTAGAAATTTACCTTCTAAGACTATCTGTCCTTATCTCTAAAATTGTGGTTGTATAGGGAAGAATACAATTCAAATTGAAACCAACCTCTCTATCTAGTTCTTGACTTGATACAACTTCAAAATCCAATATTGACCAGGAAAACAAAACCCTGCTGATACTCCTTTAAGATACTCTAACTACTAAATTGATCCTGAAAACCTAACACAACCAGCTCAGTTCAATTTAAAATTTTATATTATATATTCAGAAACTACAAGAATACTAGAGTATAAAGTTAAGTTAAGACTAAATACCGCTATATATCTAGAAGATCTTAGCTAGAGATTCCAAGAAGCATATACCATAGACCCATGTCTGGAAATAATACAACCAATATATAAACATAGTGACTAGAAGAAAGAAAAATATATACTATACTACAAAGACAAGATATATATCTTTGAAGTGTTGTGCATAGAAGTAATTCACTTATACCATGATATACTCCTAGCTGGCCACTTTAGCAGAGACTAAACAATAGAATTACTCTATAGAAACTTCTAGTAGCTGGATTTAGCAAGAAACATTGTTGAATATACAAAAGCTTGTTAATTTTGTGCTATAAACAAACCAATGACACATGCTATACATAGACACCTACTTTTACTTCCCTCTCTAGGCAGCCTATGGCAAAGGATTAGTATAGGCATAATTACAAACCTTCTGAAAATATTGAAAACAAGCTATGACTGCATATTAGTAGTGATTAACCACTTTACAAAAATAAACTACTTTGTACCTTGCAAGAAAAGCTTAAATACCAAACAGACTGTCAACCTACTGATAGATATGGTCATAAAATACTACAGACTACCTTTAATAATAGTATTAGACAGGAAAAAATACTGAATAAATGAGTTTTGGAAGTGCTTGTATAACCATTTAAAGATAAAACAAGCACCTACTACAGCATACCATGTCCAGGCCAACAGATAAACTGAAAGAATAAACACAATCCTAGAGTCCTATCTGAAAGTGTACTGCAACTGAAAGCAGAACAACTGGGATCAGTATCTGGCTTTAGTAGAATTTGTATATATATCATGAGTTGCCTCAATAATAATAGAGAAGCTATAAATAAAATGGACATAGACTGGAGTTGAACCAGTAGCTAATAGACAGCTTGTAGTTTAAACAAGGACAAATGGTATACTTGTATATATAGTAGACTATAATTGAGCAAGAACTCTATTGAGTTCTCTTCTAACTCTGAAGTACTATCTTAAGTTAAACCCTAGCTTAAGGTTTTTAAGTCAGTTGCTAACAGAAGAACTTGATTCTATACTCCAGGTACTATTCACTTTGAACTCTGCCTAAAACTTTACTCTTTTATCATTCTTGATTGGTGATCAGCTTGATTACTAGTCTTTTTGAATAGTAGGCTTTAGCTATAAAGAGGACTTGGTAATCAGTTAAAAACTGCCAGTGGAGACTCAGTATTAAACCTAGATATTATGTTCAAGACCTAACCTAGCAATTGGATGGTGTTACTTAGTAGATTACCTATACTTTTTTGATTAGTAGAAATCTTGTGCTGAGGGTATATTGTCATCCATATATGTAGAGGAATAGTATCAATCCCTTAGAAAGATACTATTAGAGTAGAGATCCTTTTCTTGAGGTGATCATTTACTATTTGATTAGGGTAGTAGTCAGTATAGCAGTAGGTGTCTAGTTAGGTAAAGATCTTGTGCCCCAACAGATGTAGTAGTAATTAGTAAGATCAAAACCTTATTCAATCTTAAGGGATACAACTCTTTAATAAGCAGCATGCTCAACCAGCAGTGGGCTCTCACTAAATTAAGGGCAGAACTAGAAGAAAGAGAAGAGAAAATATTTTAGTTATAGAAAGTTTAGACATCTGGTCTGTAACTACAAGAATAGTAGTAAAGAAGAAAAGGGAAAACTGATCCCCAAAAACAAGTTTGAAGTATTGGCAAGTTGGGTGATGAGGTATAGAGTAAGAAAAGAGATCAAAATACAAAGGCAGAAAAGAGAAGAGAAGGAAGTAAAGTGTTTTAGGTGTTGGGGGGTAGAACACTATAAATGAAAGTGTCCAAACATTGTAGCAGAAAAAGAGAGGAGAAAAAGAAAGGAGGCAGTGTATATGGCCAGACCATAAAAGATATAGCAAAAGAAAAGACTGGCATATTCTATATAGGAAAAGGCACAGGAATATTGTAGAAAGGGGAGCATGCCTCTGGAAGGCATACTTTTACTTGAGAGAAGATAGTTGACAGAAGAGATAATAGCAATGTATGTGAACTATGGGAATATAAAGGCAAAGGAATTCAAATCTATGAAAACTGAGAACAAGAATTCCTTCTTAAAAGACAGATAAGAAATATATAGTATAACCTGTGCCAGAAAGTATGGAACTGGAGAGAGAAAGAAGCAAAAAGAGGAGAGATGACAAGAGTATAGTATATAAAGTGTGAAAAAAAAATACAATAGGAGAAAGAGTATTGAAATGAAAAAAGAAGGAGATCCTGTGCCCAGAATATAGAACAGGAAAGAAGAAACCATAGTAAAACTAGAGAGTAGCAGTATATAGATAGAAATTCTAAGAAGTACAACAATAGAGAAGGATAGCCAAAGGAATATTAGAAGAATATTCAAGATATTGAGAAAAGTATAGTTGAATATTGGAGTGGAAAATGTAGATATGCATAAAGGTATAACAGTCAAAGCACTCTTGGATAGTGGTGTAACAGGGATGTTTATAGACAAAAAGATAGCAGTAAGGTATAGATTTAAGCTACAGAAGCTAGAGAGACCAGTGATAGTAAAAAATGTAAATGGCACAAATAATAGTGGAGAGACCATAATATACCAGGTTGAAGTAAATGTGTATTATAAGAATTACATAGAAAGAATAAAGATGAATGGATGTGATCTAGGGAAGACAGACATTATATTAGATATACCATGGTTATAGGCATATAATCCAGAAATAAATTAGAAGACAGAAGAGGTTAGAATGACAAGATGCTCACCAATTTGTGAAAGAAGTCTAGCAATAAAAAAAGACAAAAAGAAGGAAAAAGATAGAAAAAAGAGTTAGAGTGGTAGAAAAAACAAATAGAGATGAGTAGAAGATATCAATAGAAGAGAAGTTCAATAATAAAATTGAATTAGATAGAAAAAAAGTAAAGAAAATAGTGCCACAGAGATTTTACAAGTAGCTTAAAGTATTTGAGAAAGCAGAGTTAGAAAGAATGCTAGTGAGGAAACCTTGGGATCATACGATAAATCTAAGAGAAGATTTTGTACTAAGGAAAGAAAGAATCTATTTGATGTCTAGAGAAGAGAAGGAAAAAGTAAGAGAATTTGTGGAGGAGCAGTTAAGAAAAGGGTATATTAGACCCTCAAAGTCACTTCAGACTTTGCCAGTGTTCTTTGTAGAGAAAAAGAATAGAAAGAAAAGAATGGTACAAGATTATAGGTATCTAAATAAAGAGATAATCAAGGATAATTACCCTTTACCTTTGATTTCAGACTTGATTAATACCATAGAAACAAAAAAGGTATTTACAAAGATGGACTTGTGCTGGAGGTACAACAATATACAGATAAAAGAGGGAAATAAGTGAAAGACTGCATTTATAATATATCTTGGGATATACAAACCCACTGTAATGTTTTTTGGTCTCACAAATTTACCAGCAACTTTTCAAGCAATAATAAACAATATTCTGAGAGATCTAATAGATACAGGAGATGTGGCAGCATTTATAGATGATATATTGGTAAGAACAGAAAATAAAAGAAGACATGATGAAATAGTAAAAAAAGTACTGAGAAGGATAGTATAAGAGAACCCTACCAGCACTACCTCTAGAATACTAGACTGACCTCCTAGAACAACCCTGTATCTAATTAAATATTACTATATAATATTTAATTGTCTTTAGCTTGACTTGACAACTCTTAACCCTGACTGGTAGGACTGTAGGATTAGGGACAGACAAACCATAGTAGTATATATAATATAGAGTACACCTCCAGGAGCCTTATCCTAAACTCTAAGAATTCTTCTGGAGGTTAGTTGTAATGTAACTCAGAGTCTAATATTACTAAGGATTCTTCTAGAGTCCACTCTACTTTGGTCACTTTTATAGGAACTAGAGTAATACTTGTGGATGTTCATTAATTATCATCAAGAACAGTGGCCAGATTGGTTAGCAATAGTAGAGTTTGCATATAATAACAAAGTGCAGACTAGTACAAAAGTATTACTATTTAAAGCAAATAATAGACAAGATCTATGTATGGGGTTTGAAATGAGAAAGAAGGGAAAATTTGAGAAGGCAGAAGAATTTTCAATGAGGATAAAGGAAATTTACAAGAAAGTAAAAGCAGTACTAAGAAAGAGTTAGGAGAAAATGAGAAAGTATATAGATAGAAAAAAAAGTGAGACAGAAGAATATTGAGTAGGAGACTGAATACTACTAAGTACAAAAATCTTAAGTACCAAATACAAGAAAGAAGATTGGAAAAGCTAATAGAACAATTTGTTGGACCTTACAAGGTTAAGAAAATAATCTTGACAAATGCAATTGAACTGGAACTACCAAATAGCATAAAAATACATCCAGTAGTAAATGTTAGTAGAGTACAAAAGTACAGAGATCAAGTAGAAGATCAGAAAAAGAAATAGCCAGCACTAGTGGTAATTAAAGAAAAAGAGTATAAAGTGGAAAAAATATTAAACAAAAAGAAGTTTAGAGGAAAGAATAGATATTTAGTACAGTAGAAGAGATATATAGCAGAAGAAAACACTTGGGAACCAAGGAAAAACTTAGAGAATACACAAGATCTAGTGGATAGATTTGAAGAAGAATATAAAGAAGATATCAGATGAATAAAGAAAAGAAATATCAAGGAAGATCACAAAGGAAAATTACCAAAGAGATATACAGCAAAACTACTGTATAGATAAGATAACAGAAAATTTAATAGAGAATATTGAGAAAGATTGAAAAGAAATTGAAGATGATAGAGATTAGAAAGAGCAAAAGGAAGAGAAATATTAGAAATAATCCAAGAAAAGGATAAAGAAGAGAAAGAAGAAAATAAGTAAGAATTTAAAGGAGATAGGATAGAAGAATAGAATGAAGAAGAAGAAATGGATAACTTATAGGACCTATATAATGAACTATGAAGTTATCACAATCTGTAACACCAGATCATCCATTAGTTACACAGTATATATTTTTTAGTCACTAGCTAACCTCTTTAGTTTTGTTTTCAACCTAGTTACCTCTTTGTCTAGGAATTATACTATTACTCTCCAACTATTAACATCTAGGGATACCTCTCTACTCTAGTGAATACCCAAAGGGGCTAGCATAGTGGTAGCATAACAGAGAGCTGTAGCTGAGCTCTTCTAACTTCCTCTAAGGCTTGACAGAAGTCCTTGGAACAAGGACCTTTAAGAGAGAGGATAAGTTGCCTCAACAATAACAGAGAAGCTATAAATAGAATGGACAGGGACTGGAGTTGAACCAGTAGCTGATAGATAGCTTGTAGTTTAAACAAGAACAAATAGTATACTTGTATATATAGTAGACTATAATTGAGCAAAAACTCTATTGAGTTCTTTTTTAACCCTAAAGTACTATCTTGAGTTAAACCCTAGCTTAAGGTTCTTGAGTCAGTTGCTGACAATACAATAACTCAAGGTATACTGTTATGAGTTATTTCCAAAGAAGAAAAATATCTTCTATATATTTGTCAACTTGATGGAAAACCTCCAGAAATACAATAAAGGAAAGCTATAAATAGTATAGAATAATATTATGTACAACTATATAGTTATTAAGTAAGGGTCTTGTGATTGTGGGAAGTAGGCACACAGATCATAAGGAATTTGTATAAGTAGTAGTAGAAATCTAACAGAGAACTCTATTAAGTTCTTTTCTTTTAATCATCACTGGTTGGGGTCAGAGTTTTAGTCCTAAGTCCATACCTTAACATACACAGCCACTGTAAGGGGACTATACTAAGTCATACTCCTGATGCACTAGTGGTAGCCTACTGGAGTGACCCTGTACTAGTTAAATAACAGTTACCTAACATTGAATTAGTTGCCTCACTTCCTGCATTTCTAATCCTGACCATTGGAACATTCTGTAGCTAGGGGAGCTTGTATATATAGTATAGGTTACTCTTCCAGGAGCCTTATTCTATTCTCTGAGGATTCTCCTGGAAGGTAAGTTGTTATATACTCTGGAGTGTAATTATAAACTAAGGATTCTCCTAGAAGCTCTGCTCCAGTCACCCTCATAGCCACTGGAGTTATGCCTTTCTTTGCAAACCAAGGATATCACCCCCAAGCTGTAGTAGTAGAAGAGCTGGAGTGATGAGTGTGAGAATAGTTGCTTTGGATATGATGAATTGTAAGTCTCAGTCTTGTGTTATAAAGTCCTAAAGCCTGGTGTTCAGACTGAAGGGATTTAGTATTAACCAGACTGAGACTGAGGAACCCTACAACAGTATATTGACTTATATGACATAGGCATGGTACAACATGAGGCAATGCATGGTGAGCATGAGGTGAGTTGTAACAGATACAACAAAAATGTAAACCTGATATTAAACTTTTATTTTTTCGGCAAGTGCTAAGGTACCTAATCTAATAGCCTTCGTAAATCTTGCTGAAACATCTGCTGCATACTGTCTCCTCTTGTCTGCATCCTTACAAGACAACCAAACATGTAAGGACAGGTCCTTCCCACAGGTTCAACTGCTCAAGTTTCAAGAAATGTGAGAAAGCAACATTGTTCAATATGGTCATGCTAGGTTATGTGCCCTTTATATGTATCATTCAAGATGGACCAAGTTACAAAAACGACTGAGAAATGGGTACCTTTTGTTGATGAGCAGGCCGAGTGTCCGCTTATGCAAGTACCCCCAGATCTTAAACGATGGAGGCGGAGAACAGCAAAGAGCTCAAGAGACCGTCTACTGAAGGTTCCCGAAACAATAATGATAACTAGACCAGGGTAATAACTAAAAATAAACAACGATATGCCAATTTGATCGTCGTTCCGATATTTCTTTGTTTTCCATTTGCCGACAGAGTATCCACATCATTCTTCTGCGGTGTCATGTTGGTCAAGGACAAAATAAAGAGCATCATTTGACTGAGGATTTCGAAAGTGTGTGTATAGATAATAGACTCATCCAAGTCAAAAAAACCCATTGCAATATATCATCCACGGATTGTCTCCATCAAGAAAGAAAAGCCTATGTAATCAAGAAGAAATGTAGATGGTGGTGGTACGATGCAAATAGTGACCGACTAACGGTCCATTAAGTCAATGTAGTAGACAGCAGAGAAGGATGCTCACCGCGGTATATCGTCGAAGAAACGGCATTTGATTCATTGAATCATACATCCCGGCTTAGTATCCACATTATCATTTGTGGGGACAGAATCAGCGGGATCCTTGTCTTGTGTGAGGATATCCGCGAGTAATGAATAAAGATTCATAGTGGTATCAAGAAGAACTGGGTTGTACTGGGGAGCAGAGACGAAGATCCTGAGTAAAGCCTCCATTCTGTGCTATTTTGTAGAAGCTCCAAGAAAGCGATATTTTTGGCACAATAGATTCGATTTGAAAGACAATCACAGGTGCATAACACAAGTAAATTGATCTATCCATGTCAGCACGTCAGCACGTCTTGCAAGAGATCTCATCCTCTGTATACCCCCTTGATGTCCTCGACACCAAGGCCCTTGTCCAGATACAATGCAGACCCCCCTGGAAAGCTATTCTGAA
>Ga0153925_1000017_pt1 | contig 32012 bp, 22 predicted proteins | sample TSNJ009MetaG_FD_104684 | JGI IMG/M metagenome (GOLD analysis project Ga0153925, IMG submission 104684) | Attine ant fungus gardens microbial communities from New Jersey, USA - TSNJ009 MetaG | ecosystem: Host-associated > Fungi > Mycelium > Unclassified | place: USA: New Jersey, Wharton State...
ACTTTGTTTATCTCTTAAGTATTTTTGAAACATGGTGTTTCTTCCTATGTTATATCTGATTGCAGATCAGAGTTTATATCAAGGTTTTCCAAGTCCTTGGCCCAAGTGCTAAGTATGAGGCTCTACTTTATATCTGAATATCACCCCAAGGCCAATGGACAGTCAGAGAGAGTAAATCAAATATTAGAACAGTATATTTGGATGTACTACAATTATTAGCAGACAGACTAGGTAAAATTACTTCCTCTTGCTGAATTTGCCTATAATAATACTCCTTCTACTACGATGGAGGTGTTACCCTTCTATGCTAACAAGGGTTACTACTCTAGACTACAGGTACATTCTCTACAAGACCTGTTATCCAAAAATGCCTACTTTTTTGCTAACAAATTAGAAACTGTCCACTCTGAACTGAAAGATGCGATACTAGAGGTGCAAAAATGTTACCAAGGCCCTGTTGATACTTGCAGATTGATACCCCCAAACTACCAAGTGGGCAACCAAGTATTTGTCCTCACTAAGTTTCTTTGGACTACATGACTATCTAGGAAGCTAGCTAAGAGATTCTTAGGTCCATTATCACAAATGGCTACTTACTAATTTGTGATAACTAAAGTAAAGATATGTCTTAGACATTACCCAATGTGGTGAACAACTAATTTATTTACCTAAAGTAAAGATATGTTTACATAGCATATAAGTATGGAGTAGAAAAGAAAGAAAGTAAACTATACACCTCAGACGTTATTCAATGTAGTAAATGACTAAGGTGTTTATATGAATATTCTACCTTATATGAAAATTACTAATCATTTTTGTATTATGTCCAAATATGCTCATTCTACTGCAATATTTCCCCTAAATAGGCACTCTCTACTGGACTCTGTCCTGATTCAAGGTGTAAAGTGAACTTTTGCATAGTGTCTCTTGGAAGGGGTTTGGTGAGGATGTCAGCTATGTTTTCTGATAATAGAGTGTAATGAAAAGTAACTTGGCCTCAAGCTACACAATCCTTGATAAAGTAGTGCCTAATATTGATGTGCTTGGTGCATAAATAGTTCTTGTTATTGAGACTATTTGATATTGCACTGTTGTTGTCAGTATTAATGACTACAGATTCTTTGAATAGTAAACCAATCTTATCAAAGAATTTTGATAACCAGATAGCTTGTATTGTAGCTTGTGAAAACACTATGTATTTGGCTTTAACTGTTGACAGAGTAACTGTTTCCTGACATTTACTCTTCCATGATATAGGTCCTCCTACAACTACAAAAACATTTCCTTCAGTTGATCTCCTCAAATTCTTACATCCAGTAAATTCTGAATTAACAAATCCAAAAGGTTCCAAAGTCCTATTTACATAATAGGTTATTCCATAGTATGCTATTCCTTTAATATAGACTAAAGCATGTTTGAATACATTCTAGTGTGTTTGACCTGGATTGTGTGCAAAACAAGATATGGTAAAGTGTTCTCTTTATCTCTTTAGTTTCTTCAGATATAACAGGGCAATCATCAATAGAAAGAGTCAATCTGGCTGATAATGGGATAGAAACTGGTGTGTAATTTGCCATATTGAAATGCTCAAGTATTCTCAGACAGTACATCTCCTGTGAGATTGTTATGTTTCTACTTTGTGGGTCTTTGTTGATATGCATTCCAAGTATGAGTTTTGCCTCTTCCAGATCCTTTATTTTGTAACTCATTCCCAGCTCAGACTTGGCTAGGATTTCCCCTTTGATAGTCAATGAAACATCTTCTAATATATCATCTGTTCAGGTGTCAATTGACATCAATGTAAATTTGTCCTCACACACTCTTAAATGGATTTGGGGATCAGCCTTGAATTTGTAGTACCTGTGGCCTTCAAAAGTTCTGTCCAAGTTTTAGCCCAATTGTGAGCTCCTTGCATTATCCCATATAGAGTTTTATTCAGCTTCTACACAAATCTTTCTCTTTCTTCCTCAAATCCTTTTGGTTGCTTTATATAAATATCAAAATTACTTTCACTGTTTAAGAATATAGATACAAAGTCAATTTGCCAAAGGCAAAGGTTTTGGACAGCTACTACAGCACACACTGAGCACACTGACTTTGGCCATACCACTGAAGTGTAGGTCTCCTCATAGCCTTCTCCAATCACTTGAGTAAAGCTCTTGGCAATAGTATGAGCTTTGTGTTTCTCCTCCATTTTCCTTTCATTTCAGAGCAAATATCTACTTTGATCCCATCATGTTTCATCCAACTGGTCTAGATACTAATGTAAAAATATTCCTCTGTTTCAACATCTTAATCTCCTTTGCTGTCAGCTCCTACTATAAGTCAGGCCTCTTCATAGCATCTCAGTAAGTCTTTGGGATTCAAGTATTAGTATTAATGTTGTATGCTGATAGTTAACTTAGATATTCCTATGACTCTTGTAAGTGTCTACTGGACCTTATTTCATGCTAAGTCCTTTAAAGTGCCAGTAGTTCATTAGGTATAGGGTTCTCATTCTTGGATTTGACTCAATCTGGTAGAAGGGATAATTGTTATGGAATTACATTGGGACTATGACTATCATCAGCCCTGGACTGATAACAAGTGGATAGTAGAAGAGATGACAGCGATAAAAGATAAGGAAGACAAAGATAATGCAATAAATAATGTGTTAGTACATTAAGATTAGGTTGGACTTCAGACTTGACTGGACTAATTATAGATATTAGACCACAGGAGAAACATTGGATAAACCTTGGGGTAATTATGGACAAATCTTATAATAGTTATAAACTTTAGAATAAATGGGAAAACTTTAGACTAACCTATTTATAGACTCTGACTTAACTAGTCACTCACTGTTATTTACTAGTACTTAGAATAGTAGTTTCTGTGATGTCACTAGTTAAGATAATTACAATCCAGAAAGAGGAGGGAACAGTAAGTTCTTTCTTTCTATGGTTCATCTGAAAACCTACTTTTCTTGGAATCCCATATTCTCTTCAGTCTTTGGACTAATTTGTGGAGTGTGACTAAAAGCCTCAATATTCATCCTTTCAATATAACTCTTCTAAAAACCTTAACCAAACCCTTTGTAGAGGGGCAAAAAGATATTAAGTGTTGACATAGGCTCAAGGTTAAAGTGTATATTCACTCTTGTGGTCTAGAGTCTTAACAATTAAGAAAGAACTTCCTTCTTTATCACAAGTGACAACACTCACCAAAGTCATAGTTGCCAACTCTCATTGCCTCACACTGTATCATTGACATCTCACTAGTTCTCATTGTCTTGTGCTGTACTGTGTAGAACCCCTGAGCTCTCATTGCTTCATACTGTAGCTAGGACATTGTTGTAACTGTAGATAGCAAATCTACAACCTCAACACTTTCAGAACATACTTGGTCCACCAAGGATAGTAACTTCACAGAAGACACCAGCTTCATTGACACCAGCAGTTTTATCTTTACTAGACCCATTAGTGAAAGAACACAAGAAAGGATCATCCAAGAAATCTTGAGATGTTATCCTAGTATATATCAAAATTACACAACAGAAAACCCATTCTTATCTCTCGATAATCAAGCAGACACCATCCTACTATTTCCATTGAATGAACCACCTCTCAACAAAGTTGAAAAAGCTATTAGACAATCAGAAATCCAACATAAGCCTTTGAACAAAACCTCAACACAGAAATGTCCAAATCAACAGATACAGCCTCTACAAGTACACAAGCAGCTCCCTTGACTTCCACTAATCCAGCAGGAATTCTCAGACACAGAACTTTTGGATCTTCTGCAAAAAACCAAGAAAACTCATTCTACAATGTCTTTGGAAAACCACCAACAGAATCACCAGATATCTCTGCAGCAACATCAACAATCCAACAAGAGCATTGACCCAAATATGCTCAACCAGACAAATTTGATGGAGACCCAAGAAATTATCAAAAATGGAAAGAAGACTGTCCATTGTACATGCTTGTCCACAAGCACAGTCTTCCAGATCAACACACAGCTATCATGTTCATGCTCTACCACATGGACAAGAAGGCTCTAGTCTGGAGAATGGAATTTATGGCAGTCTATACAGTCTTAGGACAAGGAATACACCTCAGAACCATGGAAAACTTCCTTGCAGCCTTTGACTCAGCATTTCAACCATTTGATATGGCAGGAGATGCCTTGTGGTAGTTGCATGCTCTCAGACAATTGTCAAGACCAGTAGACAAATATGTCTCTGAATTCAGAGTATTTGCCATACAAGCAGGCCTTACAGATGTCTCACAACTCATCCATCTATTCAGACAAGGTCTGGACTCTGATATCACAATACAAGCTATTTGCTGAGGACCCAATAATAATCTCCAAGCATGGATTGAAGCAGCAAAACAAGGAGAAGAGATTATCCACATGGAAAGAATCTATTTGGGAGGAAAGAAAAGAAAATACCTCTATAGAATTCTGACCAAAGAAAAACACTATACAAATCTGGACTGGCTTCAACCCCACAGCAACTATAAAGACCCAGATGCTATGGATGTCAATAATATACAAACCATACTGGAGAACTACAAAAATACTCTTCAGGATCAAGAAGACTCTGACAACAAACAAGAAATTACCAATCAATACATCCAGAAGTTGGTACACTAGACCCTCAGTAATATTCTTATCCAAGATCAAAAGAAGTCATTCAAACAAGAAGAATGTTTCAGTTGTGGAATATCTGGACACTTTGCTTGCCAATGCCCAAATGACCAAACTTCAAAGCTCTTCCCCATAACAAATCTTATAAGGCTAAAAAAAATCAGTTTACCAAAAAGACTTACAAAAAAAGAGACCTTACAGAAAACATCACAGAAAAAGCTTCAACTGACTCTGACTCAGAAGAGACAGAAGAGGAGGATTTTCCCCAAAGTGACTAGAAACTACATCTAGCTTGCTCAAAACTTCTAGCACAATGGACAATAGGACTACACCAAAAATTTGCTGATACATCAAATTATATAATAGAAGTAGTATTCATACAAAGAGATAACAATGGAGTTTAACACCCCTATTTCTTCTATTTAAAACCACTTTCACCAGTGGAAAAATGATATCATACCTCAGAACAAGAATTCCTTACTATTATCTGAGCTATCCAAGAATGGAGACATTATATTGACAGAGAACTAGAAGAAACTATCATCTGGACCAATTACAACAATATTATTTACTGAATAAACTCTGCCAAACTATTATGACAAATGACAAGATGGTCTATGACACTTAGTGTCTATAAAATCAAGATCAAATATATAGCCAGTAACAAGAATATCCCAGCAAATGTCCTCTCTCAAAAATTCATTAAAGAAAAAAACAAGAATGAACCAAAGCAGATAATACCAAATGAATTAATTGACAAATCAACATCTCTAGTAGAAGAATTAACCAATAAACCAACATTACAAGAAAAACAAAATATACTCAAACAACATCATGATTCATCAACCACTGGATACCCTGGTATCAAGAAGATACTCAGAAAAGTATCAGAACATCATTCATGGCCTAGATTCAAACAATTTGTCATCAACTATGTAAAAGATTATGAAAATTGCCAGAGATTCAAGATAAATCAACATCCCTTAAAACCACCACTTCAAGGAATTCCAGTACTACAGTTTAATTGACCTTTTATACAAATTGCTATAGATCTAATCACAGATCTTCCCAAATCAAGAGGATACAATTCTATTTTGTCCATAGTAGACCATAGCCTAACAAAGGAGATAATATTAATACCAACAACAAAAGGAGTAATCTCAGAAGGAATTGTAATACTTTTAATAAATAACCTCTTCTAAAGATTTGGTATTTCTGACAAGATCATATCTGATCATGACCCTTGATTCATTGCTAAGTCTATAAAAGCATTCCTATAGGGACTAAAGATTAAACAAGTGACATCTACTGCCTTTCATCCTTAAACAAATGGCACTACTGAATAATTTAACCAAAAAATTGAACTTTACCTTGCCATCTACTATGCTGATAACCCTGAAACATGGGCAGACAAACTACCAATGACTGAATACACTCATAACTTAAGACTCTATAAAGGAAGATCACATACCCCATTTAAACTTATGTTTGAACACCCCACTAAATGATACGTTAACATCCCAGAAACTTCATCTATTATAGCCAACAACAGAATTAACCATATAGAGAATATTTGGACAAATGCTAAACAAGCATATGAAGTTGTCAAGAACATTATTAATCAAAGAATCAAAAACAAGCTTTCAAATCTTGAAATAGAAACACAAGTTTGGCTAGACTCTTAGCATATCCAAATAGAAGAACCCTCAAAGAAGCTTGCACCAAAATGATTAGAACCCTTTGAAATACTTGAAAGAATGGGACCTGTGAACTACAAGCTAAAATTGCCACCACACTAGAAGATGTACTCCATTTTCCATGTTCATCTACTTTGGCCCACAGAAGAGAATATTCAATATGGTAAATTCTCAGAGAAACCCCTATCTAAGATTATTGCAGAAGAAGAGGAGTAGGAAATTGAAGATATTATTAACTCAGAAACCAGAAATAGGGTAAAGGAATTTTTAGCTCACTAGAAAGGATATTCAAATTTGGAATGCACCTGGAAACCAGAAGAAAATCTTGGGAATTCAAAGCAGATCCTTAATGCATATAAAAGAAGAGCAAAGCTACAACAATAAGGAAACTTACATTCATGTCTTCATCCTCTAGCTTATTAACTCTCATCACTACTTTACCAACTCCCTTACTAGTCAACAACAAACAAGTCAACAACTTCTTTCTGTCTATTGAACAATTCATTCATACACAAGAAAACAACATACCTCCATCCTACTATGTGACTTACCAACAAATTGCTACTGATAATACTTCTTCCATTCAGCAATATGCATTATTTGACAATCCCTTGGCCTAGTTGCAGTCTACTCTTATCAGGAATTCACTAGCTCTTGTCAATTTTAACATACTCAGGGAGAATTGAGCTTTATACTTATATCTTCAACATGCAACAGATCAATGCTTTTACCAATTTCAAAGCAATCTCAAAAATCTCAATAAGTTTTCAATCTCTAAAATCCATCAACAACTCTTATGTACCACTACAAGAAAAGTACAGTCCCAACCAAATACAAACAATCAGGACTCTGATTTACCAACTGGATCTGATACTGGAGACTCTTCTGATAACATACAAGAAAATAATACAAGAAATGAAGGGAATACTAGACAATTGGAAATTAGCAACCTCTCAGCAGGAACTAGATAAGATCTGGATAATACTTGTGGAGATCCAGAACTGAGACATTAGAGATAGAACCCTCTTCATTACAGATGACATACAATACTTTGTCTGTGGTTAACATGATCATTTCCTTGATTAATGCCCTGACTACATTTGCAAAAAGTATAACAGAAGAAACCCAGATCACTATGAGAAATTCTACCTCCTCCAACAACAATGACCCCAACTAAAATTCTTCATGGCCAAACGACAAGCTGAACAAGCCAGAATTGATTTTCCAGAGTTGTTCTATAATTAACCACTCTTCACCTTCATTATTGGTCTCACTCCAACACAACAAAAATTCCTGGAACATTTTCTTACTAAGACCCCAGAAACTCAACATTGTTCCACTACTCAAAAGTATCACAAATAAATACTCTTCAGAAACAGACTCTCCACTAGTCAAACTATTCTATTCCCCTCCATTCCAGAAAATCATAAATCTATTCTCCAACACTCTCCTATATAACCCATTCATTAAAACACCCAACAGAACTAGAAGGACAATGATGCAATAAATGATATATCAGCATATCAAAATTAGGCTGGACTTCAGACTTGACTGGACTAATTATAGACATTGGACTACAGAAGAAACTTTAAATAAATCTTGGGGTAATTATAAATAAATCTTATAATTATAAACTTTAGAATAAATGGGAAAACCTTGGACTAACCTATTTATAGACTCTGACTTAACTAGTCACTCACTGTGACTTACTAGTACTTAGAATAGTAGTTTCTATAATGTTACTGGTTAGGATAAATACAATCCAGAAAGAAAAGAGAATGGCAAGTTCTTTCTTTCTGTAGTTTACCTAAAAATCTACTTTTTTTAAAACCTTTTATTTCTTCCAGTCTTTGAACTAACTTGTGGAGTGCAACTAAAAGTCTCAATATTTATCCTTTTGATATAACTCTTTTGAAAATCTTAACCAGACCCTTTGTAGAGGGATGAAAAGATATTAAGTATTAACATAGACTCAAGGTTGAAATGTATATTTACTTTTGTAATCTAGAGTCTTAACAATAATTGTGACATAGATTTGTTGATGTTGAGACTTTCAGTGATTTCATCACTTCTAAGATCTAGTATCATTACTGAACATGGTATAATTCTATAGTAGAGCAAGCTATCAGGTTCTACTTCTCTAATACCACTTCTAATAGCTTTATACTTAACTTGGGATTTAAAAGAATCACTAATTTCAAAATTTTTGTTAGGTTCAGCTTGCTTAGCAAAATAGATTGCTCCTTTCTCAAATATAACATTATGTAACTTGAAAATTACCCTTATCTTTTTGTCAAGTAGTTTGTATCCCTATCAATCATAAAACTCCAATAAAATAGTTTTTATAGATCTTGGATGAAGCTTTGAAACATTTAAATTAAGTAGAATATGAGCATAGACAGTATTACCAAAAGGTTAAAGATAAAACACATCTTGTTTTCATCTATGCCATACCTCAACTGAAATTAAAATAGATTATCAGATTAAAGATATGAAATTCCTAGCATAAACTACTATTTGCACAGCTTTGGCCCAATATTTTGAAGATAATCTGGACTTGGTAAGTGTATATTATATAACATTTAATATAATTTGCATACTTTTTTCTACTACTCTATTCTATTGATATATATAGGGGGTTATAAATTTGAAAACAAGATTACTTAATTTCTAATAATTCTCCTATACATTGTTGCACTATTTCTAGCCCATATTAACCCTAACCTTTTTTAGTTTCCTGTCTATTTGTTACTTTGCTTTAACATAGAAAGTACAGAATACTTTGAAAGTTGTGTTTGCTGATGAAGAAAGCCACAGTATAAAATAATAAGTATCTGTCCATAATAATCATGAAGTAATTTGCTCTTCCTACTGACTAAGTTTGTATAGGTCTCCAAATATTAATATATACTTTTTTTTAGCAATTCTGTTTCCTTTTTAATTGTATTTGTACTATATAAATGAGCTGTATATTTTCTATAAATACAATCTTTGTATATTCTACCCAAAGACATTTTTCTACTGATGTTTAACCTATTTACAAGTTTTCTTAATACCATTTTCCAAATTATATTTATACTAGCATATCCCAATCTGTAATATCAAGTCTTGAAGTCTATTGGTTTCTTTTTAGCTTATGTCATGAATACTATAGATACTCTATTTTGTATATCAATAAAGTATAGCTATTTAAGGTAAGTTACTTGATAAACAACTTCCTTTTCTTTGTTGTCTTGGATTATAACTTTATTTCTGATAAAAGTGATTATAGTGCCTTTTTGGCTTAATTTGGATACTAATATGAGATTCAATCTAAATGCCATAAGTTGCTTTGACTATGACCAAGAAAAATCTATTTATAGAATAATAAACAAAAAATCAAACCAGTAGTCTCTTAGCTAGTTGTAGAATACTATCAATATAAATAAAAATAAATAACATACTTGTATAAGTAGATAATACAATTGATCAATTGGTAGTTAACTCAATTACTGGTCTTTTTGAATAGCAGATCCTAGCTATAAAAAAAAAAAGTATAGCAAAGCAGTACATAGGCAAAGACTCTAAAAAGTACAACAAAAAAGAAGAATAAATAAAAAAATATTATAAGAAGTATGGCTGAACATTAGAGTAGAGAAAGTAGACATATATGAGGGTATAACAGTCAAAACACTTCTGGATAGTAGTGCAACAGAAATATTTATGGATAAGAAAATAACAGCAAAACATGGGTTTAAACTACATAAGCTGAATAGACCAGTAATAGTTAGGAATATAAATGAAATGAACAACAGTATAAGAGTTATTGCATACCAAATAAAAGTAAATATATACTACAAAAGCCATATGAAAAGAATAAGAATAGATATATACAATTTGAAAAAGACAGATATTATACTAGGTATACTATGGTTGTAAGTATATAACTCTAAAATAAACTAAAAAATGAAAAAAATCAAAATAACAAGATGTTTATTAATCTATAGGAAAAAGATAGTGGTAAAGAAAAATATGAAAAGAAAGAAAAAAGTAAAGAAAAAAATTAGAGTAATAAAAAAATCAAATAGAGATAAATAGAAGATATTAATGGAAAAAAAATTCAATAATAAAGTCAAATTAGATAAAGAAAAAGTAAGGAAAATAATATTATAAAGATTTTACAAGTAACTTAAAGTGTTCAAAAAGACTAAATCAGAAAGGATATCTATGAAAAAACCTTAGGACTATACAATAAATCTAAAAAAAAACTTCATGCCAAAAAAAAAAAGACATATTTGATATCAAAAGAAGAAAAGAAAAAAGTAAGAGAATTTGTAGAAGAGCAGTTAAAAAAAGGGTATATTAGACTTTTAAAGTACCCTTAGACTTCACTAGTGTTCTTTGTAGAGAAAAAAAATAGAAAAAAAAGATAGTACAAGACTACAGATACCTAAATAAGGGGACAGTTAAGGATAATTACCCTCTATCTTTGATTTCAGACTTAATTAATACCATAAACACAAAAAAGATGTTTACAAAGATAAACTTGTGCTAGGGATACAACAATATATAGATAAAAGAGAAAGATGAGTAAAAGACTACATTTATAATACATCTTAAAGTATATGAGCCCACTGTAATATTTTTTGGTCTTACAAATTCATCAGTAACATTTCAAGCAATAATGAATGATATTCTAAGAAACCTAATAGATATAGGAGATATAGCAATATTTATAGATAACATATTGGTAGAAACAAAGAATTAAAAAAAACATAATGAAATAGTAGAAAAGATATTAAAAAGAATAAAAGCAAACAATTTATATATGAAACCTGAGAAATGTATATAGAAAATTAAAGAGATTAATTTCCTAAAATTAGTAATAGAAGTAAATAACATTAAAATACAAAAAGAAAAGATAGTAGAAGTTCTGGAATAACCAAGATCTAAAATAATTAAAAATATATAAAAAAAGACTTTACTAAGATTACTAAACTATTGTATAAATTAGTTAGAAAAAATAAGAAATGGAACTGAAAAAAAGAGTAGAAAAAGGTGTTTGAAGAGTTAAAAAGAATATTTACAATATGACTAGTACTAGTAATGTCTAACTTGGATAAAAAGATAAGAGTAGAGACAGATGTATCAGAATATATAACAAAATGAGTACTTTCAATGAAATATGTGAATAATAAATAGAAGCCAGTAGTCTTTATTTTAAAATTACTGAATGAAGTAGAAAAGAATTACAAAATTCATAATAAAAAGATATTGGCAATAATTCAATGTTTAAAAAAATAGAAACACTTGCTGAAAGACACATAGATAAAATTTGAAATCTGAAGTAATCACAAAAATCTTGAGTATTTCATAAGTAGTTAGAAGTTGAACTGGAAATAAACAAAATGAATATTATACCTATTAAGATTTGATTTCATACTGAAACATATACTAAGAAGTAGTATAGAAAAAGCTAACAGCCTTAGTAGATATTTAAACTAGTAGATGGGAGTAAAAAAAGATAATGAGGATAGAGTATTGGTAAAGAAAGAATAGTTGGAGGTTAGAGCAATACAAGTGGTAGAAATAATAATCAAAAAAATAAAGAAGTTAAGAAATATATAGAGTTCTGTAACACATACTAAAGAAACAAAAATTGTACAGAGACACTAGCAGAAAAGTTAATGCCTAACACAGTACCAGAAAGATCCTAGAGTCATATAATGGCAGATTTTATTACAAAGTTACCACTAGCACAAGGATATAATGCAATCCTAGTAGTATGTAATAGAATAATGAAAATGGCATACTTCATGCCCACTACAAAAAAAACTTTGGCAGAGAGAGTGGCAAGACTGTTCCAGGATAATATTTGAAAATTACATAAATTACCAGAAAGTATTATAGTAGATAAAGAAACATAGTTTGCAGCAGAAATAATGAAAGAGTTGAATCAAATGTTGGAGATCAATACCAAATTATTAACAGCTTACTATTTATAAACAGATAGCCAGACAGAAAGAATAAATCAGAAACTAGAACAATATTTGAGAATATTCATTGATTATTGCTAGGAGCAGTAGTTAGATTAGTTAACAACAACAGAGTTTGTATATAATAATAAAGTACAAATGAGTACAAGAGTATTGTTGTTCAAGACAAATAGTGAATAGAATCTATATATAAAATTTAAAATAAGAAAGAGAAGAAAGTTTGAGAAAACAAAAGAGTTTATAAAGAAGATGAAAGAAGTATATGAGGAAGTAGAAGAAATACTGAGAAAAAGTCAAGAAAAGATAAAAAAATATGCTAATAGAAAAGAAAACAAGCCAAAAGAGTATAGAGTAGATGATTGGATGCTCAAGAGCACAAAGAATCTTAAGTTCCAAATGCAGAAAAGACATTTAGAAAAATTAATGGAATAGTTTGTAGGTTCTTACAAAGTAAAAAGAATCATATTAACAAATGCAATTAAACTGGAGTACAGTGAAAATATATCCAGTAGTAAATATCAATAGAGTATAAATATATAAAGATTAAGTAAAAGACCAGAGAAAAAAACAGTCTTTTCTAGTAGTAATCAAAAGAGAAGAGAAATATAAAGTGGAGAAAATACTAAATAAAAAAAAGTTTAGAGAGAAAAATGGGTATTTAGTATGATGAAAAAAATATACAACAGAAGAAGACACTTGAAAACTAAAAGAAAATTTAGGAAATGTAAGGGACTTGATAAGAAAATTTGAAGAAAAATATAGAAAAAAGTCAAGACAGACAAGAAAAGAAAATTATAAAGAGTTTTATAGAGAAGAATTACCAGAAAGATATATAACAAAAATATCATATAAATAGAATGATAGAAAATTTGATTAAGAGTATTAGGGACAATTGGAAAGAAATTGGAGATGTTGGAAGAAAATACAATAAAAGGAAAAAAGAATGTTAGAAATAATTCAGAAAGAGGAAGAACAAGAACAGAAAATAGAAAAACTAAAAATAAAAAAGTAGAATGAAAAAGATGAAATAGGTAATCTACAGAACCCATATAATAAACTATAAAGTTCTCAGAATAAAGACCTTTAAAGAAGAAATACTATTATAAGTCATCTTAACTATAACCAAGGAAGATCTATTTTTATAATAGACAAGAAAATCAAACCAGCAGCCTCTTAGCTGGTTGTAGAATACCATTAATGTAAATAAAAGCAAATAGTATACTTGTATAAGTAGGTAGTATAATTGATCAAGAATCCTATTAAGTTCTCTTTGTAACCCTTAAAAATCTAGTTGCTGAGTTAACTCAACTTGAGTTACACAACACTGAGGCTTGAAGTATGTAAAATATTATTAAATATTATAGTTGTGGTAACACTATTAATTAGGGTCTTTAACATTACAGTGCTCTTGCCAAGAATCTCAAATATCAAGTCTTTTTCTGCAAACAGACCTGCAGTTAGATGGTTCATAGAAGTATATATAAAAAAGAAACTTTTATCAATAAAGCAATAATCAGGCATATTTACAACTACTTGTACCCCTCTTGTATTTTGTTGTTAGAGTGCATTATAATTAGAACTGTTAGATTAATTGTTGTTAGAAAAAAGAATATTTTTAAGAAAAGAAGTAGCTATTTTGAAGTTTATATTTCCCATTATTATTATAGTAAATGGGGTTTTATCAGCAAATTCTTTATTTTTAATATTGTTTACTATTGGTTGTCTAAAACTAATTCTCTTTGTATTGGACACAGTTCCTTTTTCTCTATCTTTGATCCCAAAACCTAAAAAAAATTGTCTTTTCTTCCCTTTGTCTTTCTAGTAGTAAATATCAATGGTATGTCTACAATACTTACAATTTGGGTTTGAACAGATTAACTAGAAGTAATTGTGGTATATAGATTTAGATATTTGGAAAGCTATAATAAAGTTAGCAAAGTAGTTGGATTAGTTACTGTCAAGATAAAGCCATTATGTGTAAAGATCTATGATAATATCATAAGGACATTGGTTCTTGAAGACTGTGGTAACAATAGAGTTCTAGGATAGAGATAAGGAATTAAAGATAATTATGATAAAGTTCTTTTTGTTAATTTCTATATCTAGAGATCTCACATCTAACAACTTTTGGTACAAAAAAACAATATGGACAGGAAAATCTCCTTTGTTATTATAAGTGATATTCCTTAGTTCTTGCTCAGTTTTTAACTAAACAATGTTTAAAGTAGTGCTATAGATTTTTTTGTATAAATTCCAAACATTAATAGCAGTTCCACTTGTATTAATACCCAAGCCACCAGAACATTTAGTGTCAAAAAGTAATAACATCTTCATTTATACATTGTGACTCTTTTACTCTTTGACTATAAGTATAAAAGAATTCTATAATATTTCAGAGGGTAATAACAACAGTAAAGTTAAAGTTGAGGATATGCTAGTAATTGCTAGTACTTTTGCTATTATTGTAGTTTGGTTTTGTATAGGATTGGCAATGGAATTATTGAGGTAATCTTTTGTTTTCTTTGATTCAACTATCATCAAAATATTCTTTTGCTAGACATTCTAATTCATTCTATTAAATTTGTCAGATTCTACAAAGACAAGTACAATTTCTGAAGTGGTTATATTTGACAAGAATAGTAGTTATATGTAATAGATATTTGTGAAATTGAATATATACAGTGGTATAGTTGTGTATAAGTATGAGAATATTTCTATGTATATATATATAGTGTATTCCATTGTTTTAGATGTTAAAACTAAAGTCTATAATCAACTAAAGTAAAGATATATCTTAGACATTACCCAATGTTGTAAATAACTTTTCACAAATGGTCACTTACTGATTTGTGAGTTGATGATTTGATAATCAAAAGGCTCAAAAAAGCAAAGTTTAGACAATAGCAAAAGATGTTGTTAAGTCTGAGATTTATCCTTAGATATACAGTCCTTAAATATATAATTGTAGTAGTTTGTATACTAGGACAGCCTACCATATGATCACTATCTATTGTTCTACATATAGGAGTGCTATTGTTCTTGAAATAAAAATAACCTAACCATTTTAGAACAGTCCTTTGTTTTATTCAAGAACAGATAATAATCTATAGATAAAGATCAATGTCATATACAAACATTGAAAACTTTATATCTCCATAGGATCTTATTGCCTTTGGATCTATTTATAGCCAAAAAAAGCATATTGAAGAAAGCTTCACAATGGTTATTGAAGCAAACAATTATGTTAAGCAGTCTCTAAGATATTGGCAATTTAATATCTGGTGACTTAGTGAATACTGATTGCTTTGAGACATTTTTGGTACTGTTTGAAAGGTTTTCTTAAGGGCTTTTGGTAGCTATTTAGATCTTTGAAATCAATCAAGTATTTCTGAAGTTATGGTCTGAATGAAGTTTGTGATACAACTAATTTATTTACCTAAAGTAAAGATATGTCTATATGACATGTAAATATAGAGTAGAAAAGAAAAAAGGTAAACTACATATTTCAGATATTACTTAATGTAGTGAATAACTAAGGTGTTTATATAAATATTCTATCTTATATACTTACACTATCTAAGATACTACAATATTATAAAATAACAATATAAATAAAAATAGAAAATAAAAAAAATTATTAATCATTGTTGTATTATGTTCAAATGTACTTATTCTACTACAACAGTGATTAGTTAATTTGATAATCAAAGAGCTCAAAAAAGCAAAGTTAGACAAGTAGAAAAAGATGTTATTAAGTCTAAAGTTTATTCTTAGATATATAGTTCTTAAATATATAATTGTAGTGGTCTGTGTACCAGAACAGTCTACTATATAATTACTACCTATTGTTTTATATATAAAAGTATTATTGTTCTTGAAATAGAAATAACCTAACTGTCTTAGAACAATTTTTTGTTTTATTCAAGGACAAATGATAATCTATGGGTAAAAGATCAGTATTATATATAAACATTGAAGACCTTGTATCTCCATAGGATCTTATTGCCTTTGGATCTATTTATAGCTGAAAAAAACACATTGAAGAGAACTTTATGATGGTTATTGAAGCAAACAATTATGTCAAGTAGTTCCAGAGATATAAGTAATTTAGTGTTTGGTAACTTAATAATTGCTAACTGATCTACTAATAACTTAGTGAATACTGATTGCCTTGAGACATTTTTAATATTGTTTGAAAGGTCTTCTTAAAGGCTTTTAGTGGCTATTTAGATTGTTGAAATTAGTCAAGTATATCCAGAGTTATGGTCTGAATAAAGTTTGTAATATCCATTTACTATCACCAGAAGACCTAGCTCCTATTCTTTTCAGGTAAAACTGTCTGACCATTTATACTCCATACACTCAGTTTTCCACATATCCCAACTAGAACTAGTACTCTACAGTTCAATTTCCAATAGAATTAACCTTTTTCTACTACTGATTGAAGTTAATGGCAATCTGAAATATGAAATCTCTTATATCCTAGACTCCAAGATTGACCATTAAAGAAAATCTCCACTCCTCTACTATGTCTAGTAGATAGGTTACAAAGACACAGATAAAGAAAACTCATGGATTAGTACTGCAGAATTAGACTATGCTAAGAAGCTAGTAAGTAATTTCTATATCCAAAATCTATTGAAACCAGGTCCTATCCCCACTCTACACCTCCTCTATATACCATCATTAATCTAAAACCCAGTAAATTAGAGAAACAATTTCTAAAGAGAAAGTACTATTATACTCATACTCTTGTATAACCATTGTTACCAATCTTCTGTACTTTTCTTATTTATTCCAAAATTTATTAGTTATTATATAATAATACCTTACTACTATATAGCATCTTTTGAGAAACTTCATAGTACTTAATTACTTTGCAATTATTTTGTATTATTTTCTTTAGTTTAGTTCTCTAATAAGCAACTCTAAATCTGTCTATTTGAAGACCATTTTATTATCTGAACTATCTAGTTTAATATACTAGTAGAAAAATTAATACTTAATGTAGTACCAGAAAAACCCTAGAGTTATATAATGGCAGACTTTATTATAAAGTTACTACTAGTACAAGAATATAATATAATTTTAGTAATATGTAATAGAATAACAAAAATAATATACTTTGTACCTATTACAGAAAAGACTTTGGTAAAGAGAGTAGTAAAACTATTCCAGGATAACATTTGAAAATTACGTGGATTACCAGAAAGTATTATAATAGATAGAGAAGCATAGTTTGCAGTAAAAATAATAAAAGAGTTGAATCAAATGTTGGAAATTAACACTAAATTGTCAACAGCTTATAACCAGACAAAAGAATGAATTAGAAACTAAAACAATACTTCAGAATATTTATTGATCATCGTCAAGAACAGTAGTTAGATTGGTTAGCAATAGTAAAGTTTATATATAATAATAAAGTATAGATGGGTATAAAAGTATCATTGTTCAAGACAAATAATAGATGGGATCTATACATAGAACTTGAGGTGAGAAAAAAAAGAAAATTTGAGAGAACAAAAAAATTTGTAAAAAAGATGAAGGAAGTATATGAGAAAATAGAGACTGTACTAAGAAAGAATTAAGAAGAAATAAGAAAATATACTAATAAAAAAAGAAATGAGCCAGAGAAATATAAAATAGATGACTGGGTACTTTTAAGCACAAAGAATCTTAAGTTTCAAATATAGGGAAAATGTTTAAAAAAACTAACAAAGCGATTTGTAGGTTTTTATAAGGTAAAAAGGATCATATTAACAAATATAATTAAACTGGAGTTACTAAGTACAATAAAAATATATTCAGTAGTAAACATTAGTAAAGTACATATATACAAAGATCAAGTAGAGGACTAGAAAAAGAAACAGTCTCTCCCAGTAATAATCAAAGAAGAAAAAGAATATGAAATAAAGAAAATATTAAATAAAAGAAAGTTTAGAAGAAAGGATAGATACTTGGTATAATAGAAAGGATATACAGTGGAAGAAGATACTTGAGAACCAAGAAAGAATTTAGAGAATATAAAAGACCTTGTTAAAAGATTTTAAAAAGAATATAGAGAAAATTAAGACAAGTAAGAAAAGAAAATTATAAAGAGTTTTATAAAGGAGAATTACCAAGAAGATATATAGCAAAGGTGTTGTATGGATAGGACAATAAGAGGTTTGATCAAGAATATTAAAAACAATTGGAAAAAAATTAGAGATGTTAAAAGAAAGTACAATAGAAAAGAAAAAAATATTGAAAATAATTCAGAAGGAAGAAGAACAAGAATAGAAAATAAAGGAACTAAGAATAAAAGAATAGAATGAAGAAGATAAAATAGATAACTTACAAGACTCATATAACAAACTATAAAGTTCTCAGAACAAGAACTTTCAAAAGAGAAATACTATCATAAGTTGTGTTAACTATAACCAAGAATATATATTTATAGAATAACAAACAAGAGAATTGAACTGGCAGCCTCTTGGCTGGTTATAGAATACCATCAATGTAAATAAAGGCAAATAGTATACTTGTATAAATAGCTGGTATGATTGAACAAAAACCCTATTAAGTTCTTTTTGTAACCCTTAAAGACTTAGCTACTGAGTCAACTTGACTTAAGTGTCATGACTTAACAAAACAGCTAAGTCATTATTTATATTTCTTTTCTTTTCTTTTTCTTTTTTCTTCTTATTTAGACTTACTATATAAGAAAGAAATATGGGAAAGTATTACATAACAATATTATATATCATAGTTATATGTCAGAATGTCATAGGGTTACATTATATGATGAGTGTGGGAAAGTAGTACACAAACCATATAGTAGTTGTATAAATAGTATATAGAATCTAATGGAAACTTTATTAAGTTCTTTTTATTAACTTGGACTTGGAGTGTAATTAAGTCATCTCAGGCTAAGTCACTATATTAGAACTCAATTTCATATCCAGAGTACTGTCTGTCTTGAACCTTACTTATTTTTACTCTCATAATCTTATCAACTCTCAACTAGTGATCATCATGATTACTAGTCACCTCCATACATAGCTGGGAATTAGGGACTATAGATAAAAGTGTAGTACCAAGCTTGAGTATCACTACTAAGATCTGATCTTGCAATTAAGTAGACTGCATAGTTACTGATACTGCTTTTTTAGTATAAACTTTGTGCTACAGGTATATTGTTATCTGTCTATGCAAAAGAGTAACAATTACCCTTTAGAAGGTTGTCTAGATTAGAGGTCCCATCTATTGGGTAATAGTCTAACCATACTATTAGTATAGTATAGCTAATAAGATCAACCATTCATTTATTCCATACCAGTAAGGTGTTAACACAATGTCTTAATCCCAATACAATTCTCTTATGAGCAGTTTACTCAATCAAAAGTATGCCCTTGCTAAACTTAAAGCAGAACTAGAAAAAAGAAAAAGGAGAATGTATTGATGTTGTAAAAAGTTCAAATACCTGATCTGTAATTACAAGAATAAAAAGGAGAAGACAAAGAGAAAACCAATTCTCTAGAATAAATTTGAGGTGATAGCAAATAGAATAATGTAATATGGAGTAAAGGAAAAAGTAAAAGTGAGAAGACAAGAGATAGTAAAGAAAGAGAAAGAGAGGTGTTTTAAATGTTGAAGAATAGAACATCATAAATGAAAATGTCCTAACATAGAGGTGACAAGGAGACAATGAGAGAAAGAAATAGTATATGTGGTAAAGTTACAAAAGGTACAGTAGGAAGAGAAGAGGCTAGTATGTCCTCTATGGAAAAAGACACAGAAGTACAGTAGTGTACAGAGTATGCCTCTAAGAGATACAGTGTTAGAAGAAAAAAGTTGAAAGACAAGATAGGAAGTAGTAACATTTGTAAAGTATAGCAGATGCAACTATAAAGGCATTAAGACAAAGAAGAACCAAGATTAGAGTTTTGTCTCTAGAAAGAAACTGAGAAATATATAGTATGAAAGTTGTTTAAAGGTATAGAAATGGAGAAATAACAAAGTAGGAAGTAGAGTTAAATATACAAAGTATGGAAGAAAATATCAAAAAAGGAAATAAGGAATATTTGGTATTCAGAGTATAGAACAGAAAAAAACAACTATGGTGGAACTAGAAGGTGGCAGCATGCCTTGAACAAGAAAAATTATAGTAGAGCAATATATAGACAGAGGTTCTAAAAAGTGTAACAAGAGAAAAGAGTAAACAGAGAGAAGTAAAGAGAACATTTAAGATATTAAAAGAGGTATAGCTGAATATTGAGATAGAAAAAGTAAATACACATAAAAGCATAACAGTAAAGGTACTTTTAGACAATAGTACTACAAGAATGTTCATGGACAGAAAGATAGTAGTCAAACATGGATTTAGACTGTAAAAGCTAGAGAGACCAGTGATTGTTAGAGATATAGATGAAACAAACAATAGTACAGAAATAATTGTAAGGGCAATATCAGACAGAAAGCTAGAAGTCATACCAGAAAGCTAGATAAGGGTTCTGGAAGCTAGAATGATATTTGAGTAAGGGTAGATCTATTAATACAAGCTCTTATATATACTACAAAAGACAATTTGTATACAGTTATGTAAGCTACAGTCTAATAATAGCACTTTCTAATTAGAGTAACTAAAATGATTGCAATAGCATATAGATAGAGAAGTAAAAAAGTAAATGGATATATGTTATAAAATAAGATCTACTAGATAAATTATGAATCAAACACTTAACTAAGCTTTATCCTAAGATGACTGTTGTTCTTTTACAACAATTACATATTAAATAAAAGTGAATGTGTATTATAAAAGTCATGTGGAAAGAATAAGGATGAATATATATGACTTAAAGAGGACAGAGGTAATATTAGAGATGCCCTGATTACAGATCTATAATCTAGAGATTAACTAGAAAACTGAAAAGGTCAAGATAACAAGAGGTCCACTGCTATGTAAAAAGAGTAATAAGAAGGAAGAAGACAAGAAAACACAAGGAAAAGAGAGCAGCCACTCTAGAGGAAGAAAGAATAGTAAAATAGGTAGTAGACAATAAAGAGAACTAGGAAAAAGAGGAAAAAGTCAAAGTGGACTATAGAAAAATTGAAGAGATAGTCCCAAAAAATTTTTAAAGTAGAAAAAGATGTTTGGAAAAGTAGAGTTAGAGAAAATGCCAACAAAAAAGGTTTGGGATCATACTATAGATCCCAAGGAAACATTCAAACTATAAAAAGGAAGAATTTATTCTCTATCTAGAAATGAAAAAGAAGAGATCCAGAGCTTTGTGGATGACCAATTGAGAAAGAGGTATATCAGACCATCTAAATCCCTTCAGATGTCACCAGTATTTTTTGTAAGCAAAAAGGATAGAAGCAAGAGAATAGTAATAAACTACCATAATCTGAATAACTAAACAATAAAAAATAACTACCTGCTTCTATTAATTACAGACCTGATAAACAATATGGAGAGCAAGAAAATGTTTACTAAAATGAATCTAAGATAGGGGTTCAACAATGTGAGAATTAAGGAAGGAGATAAGTGGAAGAGAGCATTTACAATATATATGAAGTCTTTTAAACCAACAGTAATGTTTTTTGGAATGATAAATTTGCTAACCACATTCCAGGTAATGATGAATAAAATTTTGAGAGACTTAATAAATGAAAAAAAGGTTGTTGTATTTGTAGATAATGTACTAGTAGGAATGGAAACAAAAGAGAGATATGATGAAACTGTAGATGAAATACTGAAGAAGCTAAAGAAAAATGACTTATATATCAAGCCAGAAAAATATATATGAAAAGTAAGAAAGATAAAATTCCTAGAGGTTATTATAGAACCTAACAGAATAGAAATAGAAAAGAAAAAGGTAGATGAAGTACTTAGCTGACCAAAACCAAAGAATGTAAAAAATATCAGAAAATTTTTAGATCTTGTAAATTATTATAGGAGGTTTATCAAAGACTTTGCTTGAGTAGCTAGGCTAATGAATATGTTGATGAAAAAGAATATGAAGTAGCAGTGGAGGCAAGAGCAATAGAAAGCATTTAATAAACTCAAAGAAATCTTTACAACAAAGCCAGTATTAGCAGTCCTAGATCTAAACAAAGAATTTAGGATAGAAGCAGATATCTTAAACTATATAACTGGAAGAGTACTATCAATAAAGTGCTCTGATGAATTGTAAAGACCAGTGGTTTTTATCTCAAAATCTCTAAGTGATATAGAAAGAAACTATGAGATATATAATAAGGATAATACTAGCTGTAGTTAGATGCTTGGAAACATAGAAACACTTTCTAGAAGGAATGATAAACTGTAAACAAACAAGAATAAATATTACACTTGTCAAGGTTTGACTTTATGTTGAAATATGTTCTAGGAAGTAGAAAAAACAGATAGTCTGAGTAGAAGATTAGATTGGAAAGTAGGGATGGAAAAAGACAATAAAAATGAGATATTGGTAAAGCCAGAATAGCTCAAAGTAAAAAGAACAAAGAAAATAGAAATTATTGTAGAAAAAGTAGACTTGTTAGAGAAAGTAAAACAGTCAAAGGTAAAAGACAATAAGATAATAAAGATAGTTGAGGAAATGAAGCAAACAAAAGTAAAAATATTAAGAGATAAGGAGTGGAAGGAAGTAAATGGTATTATGTATAAAGAGGGAAAGATATATATACCTAAAGACAATAGGTTGAGAGTAGAAATCATTAAGCTATACCATAATATACTAGTAGGAGGACATAGGGAGCAGTGGAAGATGGTAAAGTTGATCATCTACAATTTTTGGTAGTTAGGAGTAACTAAAGTATTAGTGTAAGATTGTGAAAACTTAGGTTCAACCAAGATAGTTGTTCAAGAAGAACTCAATAGAGTTCTCTATTGGATTTCACTAAATACTTATACAAATATTAGTTGGTCTGTACACCTGTCTTTTGTAATCACATAACCTTTACTAAAAATTATCTATATCTTACATAATCCTTCCCATGCTATTTATATCTTCTCTACATTATATTCTTTGATATTTCCTATTAAATTAATGAATGTGTGAGAAATAGTTTCCTTCTTGGGAGTTATCTCATAATATAGTCTTTCTCTTTAAGTTTTCTTGTCTTAAGGAATTTTTTCATTGTTTCCAGTTTTTCTCTTATTTTCTCTTTCTCTACTTCTCATATTCTTTATTTGACTATTTCTATAGTATTTTAACTGTAAACCTCTCTAGTAGTTTTCTTAAGAACTCCTTTTTTTTGTTTTCTTTTTTCTGTTGCTTTACTTTTTCCGCTTTTTTTCTATATTCTCTCTTAAACTCTTCAACCAACTTCTTTGTATTCTTCAGATTTTCTCTACTTTCCCAAGTATCTTCTTTTACCATATACCTTTTCTATTATACTAAAAACCTTTTCTTTCCTCTAACTATTCTTTTGTTTAGTATTTTTTTTATCTCAAATTTCTCTTCTTCCTCAATGATAACCAGTTTTGGTAGAATTTTCTTTTATCCTTCCAACTAAGATCTATACAACTATACTCAACTTACATTAACTACAGAATATATCTTAATAGAACTAGATAGTTCTAATTTTATAGCATTGGTTGAGATAATCCTTTTAATCTTGTAAGGCTCCACAAACTATTCTGTCAACTTCTCTGACCTTCTTTTTACTATTTGTCACTTGAGATCTTTTATACTTAATAGTACTAAGTCTCTGACTTTATACTTTTTCTCTTCTTCTCATTTCCTGTTAGTGTACTTCTTTATCTCCTCCTACACTTTTTCTAATGCCACTTTTGTTTCTTTTTTGAATTTTTTAATTCTTTCCACAAACTTTTCTGTTACCTCAAACTTCTATTTTTTTCTTCCTTCAAATCCCATTTGTGGATCCTAACCATAGTTTACCTTAAAGAAAGATACTTTTGTAGCTGAATGAATTTTGTTATTATATACAAATTTGGCAGTTTCTAACTAGTTTGGCTATTGCTTTTGTCTGTGATCAATAAAGACCCTCAGGTATTGTTCTAGCTTTTGATTGATCTTCTCTGTTTGTCTATCTATTTGAAAATAATAGGCTGTTGATAGCTTTGTTTAGATCTTTAGCAGCTTGTTCAATTCTCTTATCATTTCTGCTACAAACTGTACTTCTTTGTTCAATATAATGCTTTCTGGAAGACCATGTAATTTCCAGACATAATACTAGAATTGCATTATAACTCTGAGCTAAAGGTAGTTTGGTAATAAAGTCTGCTAAAATATAACTCTATGGTTTTTCTGGGATTGTATTGGGCATCAGTTTTCCTACTGGGGCTTCACTTCTATTCTTATAACATTGACAAGTATTATATCTATCCATATATTTCCCTACTTCTTTTGTAACTCCTGACCACCAATAGTTCCTTATCACCAGTTCTGCTGTCTTTTATCTTTCTCTATATTCCTCTACTAGTATATTATGATATAGCCATATCACCTCTCCTCCTTAATTTCCCTTCCAGTATATAGATTTGTTTATTCTTCATGACTACTTCTTCCTCTATTGTTCACTCTTTGTTCCTTAATATTTTCATTTTTGCTTTCTTTAGTTTCTTTACTGTCTTAACTACTCTTTCATCCTTTTCTTGTGCTTTCTGAATTTTCTTTCTTAGATTGTTTTCTTTTACCAATGTCTCTGTTCTTTTTATCCAACCAAGCTTTATTAATGTCTGATCCTTATTATTGTTCTCTATTCTTTCCTGCCAATCTAGTCTCTGGCTCAATCCATCTGCCTTTCCCATACTTTTATCTAGAATATGCTTCAGAGTAAAGTTAAATTGTGACAGGTATAATATCTATCTAGCTTGTCTTTAATTTAGCTTTTGGTTAGTTATAAAATACTAGAGATTTTTGTGGTCCATCCAGATTTTGAACTTTACTTTTGCTCTCTCCAAGTAGTGCTTCCATGCTTCTAAGCATCAAATTACTACCAATATTTTCTTGTCATGAATTTTATAGTTGTGCTCTATTGCATTTAATGATTTGGAAATAAAGGCTACTGGTCTCCATTTCTTATCTCTACATTTGACTAACAGACTGGCTTAGTTATAAACACTTTCTTCAATCTTTTAAACACTTCTATTTGTTCTTTTTTCCATCTCCACTTCTTTTTCTTGTCTACTCTGTCCAGAATATCTGTGATTAAGGGCAATGGGTATTTATTTTTTACTGTTCATTGATTTATATAATAGTAATTCTGTACCATCCTCCTCTTGCTATCTTTTTTTGCTACAAAGTATACTGGCAAAGTCTGTGGTAACTTTGATGGCTGAATATATCCTTTTTACAGTTGATCCTCCATAAATGCTTGTACTTTTTCTCTTTTCTCAGCACAAACTCTTTTTTTAATTCTATCACATAGTTCCACAGTTTTCTTGTAGGCATTCTTTTTGACTTCTCCTTTCCAAACACTTTCTTCTACTTCTAGAACCTTCTAGGTACTAGTTTTTCTACTATTTTTCCTTCTTCTATTTTTCTTACTTGCTTCTGCTTCTATATTTTCTGCTTCCTTTTTCCACATATAGATGAATACTGCATTATTTGTACTTCCCTTTTCTTCTAGTTGATTTCTGGATTATGGGCAGCTAACCAGGGTATATCCAATATCACCTCTGTCTTTTCCAAATTACATACATTTATTTGTGCTCTTTTAACATGTCCTTTGAAAAACATATTGTACTCTACCTGATGAGTAATTGCTCCTTCCACATTGACAGTTCTATTCACATTTTGTACTAACAGGGGATTCTTTAGTCTTTCTAGCTTAAATCTCTTCACCTTTGGAAACTTTGTGTCCATAAATAGATCTATTGCTCTGCTATCCAACAGTACTTTCACTGCTACTTCTTTGTGACTTTCCAGCTTTTCCAGTCCTATTTTCATTCATACTTTTCTTAGTGGTCATAGTATGCACTACACATCTCTTATTTTCTCAGTGTTGCCTTAACAAGAAACTTTATCTCCTAGCTTCTCTAGGTGCAATACATTGTATATATTTGAAGAGGCTAGCCAGGAGCTTACTGTCCTCTATTGTCTTTTGCTGACTCTTGTGGCATTTTACATCTATTATATTAGAGTCTCTTCCTAGTCTCTGTTTTCTTTAGTTGTTCTGTGTTCTCTCTCTAAAGTTTTGACCTTCTATTTTTTATACAATTTGTTCTTCTCTACCTCTATACAATTCTTCCCCAAAGCCTCTCCTGGACTGTATATTTCTTTGTGGGCATACTGTAAGGGAACAGCAGTTACTCTAAAATAAGGCTTAGCTAAGTATCTAATTCATAATCTATCTAGTAGATCTTATTTTATGACATATCTTCATCTACTCTCTTATTTCTCCATTTATATGCTATTGCAATCATTTTAGTTACCTTAATTAGAAAGTACTATTATTGGACTATAGCTTATATGACTGTACACAGATTGTCTCTTGTAGTATATATAGAAGCCTGTATTGGTAGATCTATTCTTACTCAAATATTATTCTAGTTTCTAGGACTTTTATCTAGCTTTTTGATATAACCTCTAGTCTTCTATCTAACATTGTCCTTACATATACCACATTTCTCCCTAACATTTTCTGCTCTGCTCTACTCTACCTCTGGTTTCTATTCAATTTTACTGATCTTTCCTGCTACTCCTCTATTGTATAGAAAGAGCTCTCTACCTCTACTAACTTTCTCTTGATTTTTCTATTTAGTTCCCTTTTAAACTTCTTTATAAGAGGTCATCTCTTATATCTACTTTGTCTTGCTATTTTCTTGAATTCTTGGACATACTCATTATATATCCTCTTTTCCTGCTCTATTGTTCTTAACTACTCTATCTTTCTCTTTTTTTCTGTTGTCTCTCTAGACTCATTTTTCATTTTACTGAATAATTCTTCTGTTGTTTCTACTTCTGATTTCTCTTTTGATAGCTCATTCAACAGATTATCTTTCCAGACCTCTACTATCCCTTTCTGTATATAAGACAGTACCCAGACTATCTTTGTTAACTATGACTCCTCTGTCATCTTTATTCTTAGATACAAATAGACTATGTTGATGAATATGCTCATTCCTCCATTTTTCTACTGAACAGGAGAGGTTTTGCTACCTCCATTCTTGCTCCTTTGCTTTGTTGTAATAAGGTAGTTACCTGCTGCTGCAGACTAGCAATTAAGGTAAGAAGTTGCTCCTCCCAAGTGAGAGGAGAAGATATAGAAGCTGATAGTGGTGATAATGATATTTTTTTATATGAGAAAGAGTAGTCTTCTTTATTTGAACTTATAGCTAGCTACTGACTAAAAAAAGTAAAATAATATTATCCCTAAGAAGGGAATCTCTAATCTAGACAGACCTTTAAAAGGTTACTGTTGTTTTCCTGCATAGACTAATTACAATAAACTAGTAGTATAGAACTAATAGTAAAGAATTATGTATGAGCTCACTCAATATAGAGGTCAGGTCTTAGACAAAGACATAAGTCTTGTCCAGGTCTTCTATCTACTGTTTTTAACTAACAGTGAAGTTTCCTTTACAGCTAGGGCCTGCTTTTCAAAAAGCTTTCAAGTGCTATATTTGTTAGTAAGAATAATAAAAGAGTAAGTGAAGAGTGAGATATTGAGGCTGCAAAATATAGGGCTAACAATGGGTATTGAGTTCTTGTGTTAGCATAAGGTTATAAAGACTTAGGTTCAACTAAGGTGATTGTTCAAAAAGAACTCAATAGAGTTCTCTATTGAATTCCGCTAGATACTTATACAAATATTGGTTGGTCTGTGCATCTGTCTCCTGTGATTACATAACACTTACTAAGAATTATCTATATCTTACATGATCTTTCCCATGCTATTTATATCTTTCCTATATTGTATTCTTTGATGTTTTCTATTAAGTTAATGAATGTGTGAGAAATAGTTTCCTTTTTAGGAGTTATCTCATAACATAAAGAAGTAAAACAATATATGAAAGAATACAACTTTTACTAAAAAACAAAAACCACATAAAACAACTAGCTAGCAAGTTAATGTCTAATTTAATTCTGGAAAAACCTTGGATATATATATTAGTAGATTTTATTATAAAGTTGCCTTTAGCTTAAGGATATAATACTATCTTAGTAATAGTAGACTGATTAACCAAAATAGTATACTTTATACCAACTACAGAAAAGATATCAGTAGAGGGATTAGCATAGCTGTTCAGAGATAATATATGAAAATTACATAGTCTATCCAAGAGCATTATACTAAACAAGAGACTATGGTTTGTAGTGGGATTAATATAGAAGTTGAACAGGATGTTGGAGATTGAAAGTAAGATATTTATAGTGTTCTATTCCTAGATGGATAAACAAACAGAAAGGGTTAATTAGAAGCTCAAGTAATACCTAAGAATATTCATAGATCATAGACAAGAGCAGTGGCTAGATTGATTAGGAATGGTGGAATTTGTATATAATAATAAAGTATATTCAAGTATTAAGACATTGCCTTTCAGAGTAAATCATAGGCAAGATTTAAGAATGGGATTCAAAACAAGAAGGGAAAGTATAAAGGAGCAGAGAGATTTGTAATAAAGATAAAAGAAATCCAGAAGAAAGCAAAGGCAGTATTAGGAAAACTACAAGAAGAGATGAAGAAATATGCAAATAGAAAGAGGACAGAGGTTAATGAATATAAAGTAGAAAACTTAGTCATGCTAAGCACTAAGGATCTAAAATATCAAATGATCAGAAGGAGAATGGAGAAGTTAATAGAGAGATTTATGGGTCTATACAAGATCAAGAAGATTATATCATTGAATATAGTAGAACTAGAATTACCAAGTACTATTAAAATACATCCAGTAGTAAATGTCAGTAGAATACATAGATATGTAAGACAAGTAAAGGGTCAGAGGAAGGAGTAACCAGTTCTAGTTATAATAGAAGGAGAAGAGAAGTGGAAAGTCAAGAAAATTCTAAACAAGTGACAGATGAGAGAAAAAGACAAGTATTTTGTATGGTGAAACAGATTTATAGCAGAATTTGATACTTGGAAAGGAAAGGAGAATTTGGAGAATGCAAAAGAGGCAATCAAGGAATTTGAGAAAGAATATCAGTAAGATATAAAAGATGTAAGAAAACAAAAGAGAAAAGAAAGAATGTTTAGGAGAGAAAAATTGTTAAGAAGATTTATAGTAAAGAAATTATTTAGGTGATTAGATAAGAGATACAATGAAGAATATTGGTGAAGACTTGAAAGAAACTAGAGACAATAGAAGGGAGGACAAGTTAAAGAAAAAAAGATATTAGAAACAATTCAGGAAGAGGAGAAAGGGATTAAGCAAAAAGAGTTAGAAATTAAGGAATAGACCAAAGAGAATAACAATGAAATAGGCAATATGGTTGACCCATACTATAAGCTGTAAAGTCCTTAGAACAAGAAACCTTGAGAGGAAAATAGTATCATGACTTGGCAAAATAGTTAAGTTATTATTTATATATATATATATTTTCTTTTTATCTGAACTTACTACAAGGAAAAAGTATGGGAAAGTATCACATGATAATGTCACACATCATGGTCACATGTTAGGATGTCATAGGGTTACATTATATAATAAGTGTAGAAAAATAGTGTATAGACTATGTAGTAGTTGTATAAGTAGTATATAGAATTTAATGAAAACTCTATTGATATAAAAGCAACTGGAGTGGAGCTTTCAGGAGAATCCTTAGTCTATAAATATATTCTGGAGTATATTACAACTCATCTTCTAGAAGAATTCTTAGAGAATAGAATAAAGCTTCTAGAAGAGTACTTTATACTATATATATAAGTCTTCCTAACTATAGAATGTTCTAAGGGTTAGAGTCAGAAATGCAGGAGTAGGCAATTAATTAAATGTTATGTAATTATTATTTAATTAGTATAGAGCCACTCCAGTAGGCTACCATTAGTGTATCAGGAGTGCGACTTAGTGTAGTTCTCTTACAATTAAGTTTTTCTTATCAACTTAGACTTAGAGTGTGATTAAGTTATCTCAGGTTAAGTTGCTACATTAAGTTGTACAATATTATTACTAATATCTGTTTTAGGAGTTCAATTATTTATAAGTCTGTTTGAACATTCTTTTTTCATACTTTCTTTTTAGGTTAATCTTTCTTTAGGTTTAAGTAATGTTTGTTTTTCTGGATCTTGATCTTTAAAGATTCTTATCAGTAGTTACAATTGATGTTAACCAATCATAATCATTGAAAGCAGCAGTTCAATCCTTCTATTCTCTCTTCTAAGCTCCTTCCTATTTATTTAATGAATTGAATATCCATTTATATCTATCTCCTCTAGGATAATCAATTTCATAATGATTATTTAGAGAGAAATCTTCTTTCTATTCATCATGCTTTTCTATGTCTCCTAAGGGGTTTATCATAACAGTATACTAATAATAAGGATTATTCAACTTATCATTAATTATACTTCTATTAGTAAGTATAGATAATAGTTCTTTCCAAATAAACTATGTGTATACCCTATCAAAAAGTCTTAGTTAAAACTAGATACTATATTCTATATAAATGTAAACAACATAAACAGTTATGGAATTCTCTTTATAGTTTCATATATAATATTATGATATTCCTCAAGTTCAACCTAAGGGCTTTCTCATTTCAAGATAATATTTTTATAGAGCTGTAGAAGAATTCTACCAATACTGTCTCTGAGATACTAGATTGACCTCCTAGAGTGACCCTTGTAATAATTAATAATCTTTAGCTCACTCCTAAAACTCTAGACCCTGACAACTAGGACTGTAGAGATAGGGATACAGCAGTGCCAAATGTATATATAGTATAGAGTACTCTTCCAGAAGCCTCATCCTAATCTCTGAGAATTCTCCTAGAGGTGAGTGTAACTTATATTTTAGACTTTAATATAACTGAGAATTCTCCTGGAGTGTATTCCACTCTAGTTATCCTTACAAGAGCCTCCTTAGCCTAATTTATAAGTATATATATATTTCTATGTACTATATACATTATCTCTTTTCCTTATGCATGAAACCTACCATAATTCCCCTTATTTAAGTAGATACCTAGTATAGATACTGTAGACTGCCACTAAGCTCCATGTTACAAATTGATAATGTTTTTTTAAAAAAAATCAAGAAGGAGCCGCAAGTCACACAAGTGCCTGGGCCAAGTGTATGCATGCATTTCCTTGGCGCAAACCTGGTTTCATGATTTCTAATTTATCATTAACGCGACGAGGCATGCCACTAGCACATTTGTGGTATATCTTTGATAGGTCCCCATAATGATAATAATAATAATTACTTGCTCAAGAAGTTGGTTGACCCATTTCGCTATCAATGACACCGGTCCACAATTATGAGTTCACACACTGACACTACAGTCAGAATGTTTGGAGCATTTGCTAGACTACATATTATACGTGAATACTCATACCAGTCGACTCAAATCAATCCCACCATGATCAGTCTCAAAGAATATATCTTACATGTCAAGGAGATCATCTATACTGATGAATATTTATAAAAGCAAGCAAATAGTATAGTACAGGATCGTAATACCATCCAAATGTAAACTTAGTTTTGTTATCTCTGAAGCTATAGTGGAATCTAGTCTTGACCTATTTATCTCTGAATCCATCTCCTCCTGCAAATTGGGGACCTGCATAGTGGAAGGTGCAATCAACTGTTGAAGCC
>Ga0153925_1000020_pt1 | contig 30113 bp, 15 predicted proteins | sample TSNJ009MetaG_FD_104684 | JGI IMG/M metagenome (GOLD analysis project Ga0153925, IMG submission 104684) | Attine ant fungus gardens microbial communities from New Jersey, USA - TSNJ009 MetaG | ecosystem: Host-associated > Fungi > Mycelium > Unclassified | place: USA: New Jersey, Wharton State...
AGGGTACAGCCACTGTAGTAGTAGTATAAATAAGGCTGCAATCCAATGAAGAACTCCATCGAGTTCTTCCTGAACATCCACCTAGGGTGACCACTAAGAACATTCACTGTTCCTTGGTAACAATATGACTACTGGTCTATAGTACAATAGTGATACTTATGAAGATTGATATAAGAGAAACCAATAGAAACCTAGAAAATAAAATGTTTTTAATATCTGCTTGAGAGTACTCTCACTGATTTTGGATCTCAAAGGCATACATTCATCTCATGCTATAACACTACCCTTCTCAGTCTAGTCTAGCAGCCTGGCTTACCATTGGTATAGCAGTACTGCCTAGAACTTCCATGTTCTTGTGTAGGCTCTACTTTAACTGACTATACAGTTGGAAACCTACTCCAAAAACATGTAGTAAGTGGTTAAACTCCTAGCTGAGCAGATGTCCAAGTCCTCCTCAAAGTCAAGTATTCCTCAAAAGAAGTTTTATAGAGTTTTACAAAGAAAGAAAAGCAAAAATAAATTTCAAATCACTTTAAGTAGTCTTTTAGCTCTAGAGCAACAGAAGAAAAGATGGTAGAAGTTATTCATATAATGCCACTCTGCACTACTAGAGTATTTTATTAGGATTACAAATCACAGATACAACAAAAGAAAAGAACAAAAGAAAACCTCTAAATTCCTAAAGATAGCAAGAGTAGAATAATGAGAAAAGATCTCATCCAATCACATAGCTATCCTTTTCCATCTCCCTAGTCCTGCTCCTAGTATCCTTCTCCAGTTGATATAGCTGCTATGAGCCTCTTGGTAGTTCAGGAAGAATAGAGTCAGACATGAGTCTGACTGCTCTTGAGTACAATGTTTTTATCTTCTTTCTCTTCTATCTTCCCAATCAACTTCTCTTTATCATACTTCTACCTTCTTACTTCTATACTCATACTTCTCTCCTCCAAATCTTCTTCCAGTATATCTGCAATATCCTCTCAAGAGATTGCTCTTTCCAATTCTATTTATAGGTGACCATCAAGACTAATAGCCCTGATCTAATGATAACCTTACTTTTTCTAGAGATTGATGGTTACTGAGATATGACATTATTATAATAGAAAGTAAGCTCCCTAAGGTTCTATTCACTCTCAAAAGCACTTCCAGAGAGAAGTTCTGTTATAAATATATTATGAAATTCTCTGGACTATTCCTATGAGGTTTAGATAGTGGTGGTTACAGCTACTACTCTACTACTCAAGTAGTATACATAAGTTCATGACTGGATGTTTAGTAGTTATATTTGGGAAGTCAAACTCACTTCTTGAGCTGAATTATAGTATAGTTTTATAACAAATATCATGAATATTGTCTAAAAAGGCTATCTGGTATAACATTAGCTGTCAGGGATAGAAGTTCAGGAGTAAACAACTGATTAAACCTGGAGTAATACTGATTTAATTAGTTGTTAGAGTTACTTTGACTTGTTACCACTGGTGTGTTAGGAGTAGAGTTTGGTACAGTCCTCTTATACTTTCTGATATAATCTTTGGCCTTTCATCTAATATTTCCCTTACAGTCATTGAAAAGGGTCTTAGTACAAGTATTATATACCAAAAATTTAGTATTAATTAATTTTAATTTTCTTTATAATTTCTGTTTCTGAACTCCTAATTTGTCTACTCCTATAGGATCATAATATAGACCAAACACTTGTATACCAACTCCTATTCTGGGATTTGTATAAGTACTCTCTCTACCAGTATATTATAATTCTCTAGTTTGTAGATTAAAGTCATAAAGTTACTTTCCTCATAGTCTTGTAGTGCTTTTCTCTCTTGCTATATATCTCTTAACTGTAAAAGGACCCTACCAATGCTACCTCTAGAATGCTAGACTTATATCCTGGAGTGACCCTGTACCTAATTAAATATTACTATGTAATATCTAATTCCTCTTAGCTTGACTTAGACATTCCTAACTCTAACTGATAGAACTATAGGATCAGAAATATCTCAGCTATAGTAGTATATAATTGTAGAGTACACCCCAGAAACCTTATCCTAAACTCTAAGGATTCTCCTAGAGGTGATTTGTAATATACTTAAAAGTTGTAATATTACTAAGAATTCTCTTGGAGCTGTTAAGTCTATACTCAAAATAAAGAAAGGTCTAGACTTGACTATAACTAAGTGTTGAGTCACCCTCTGTACTGGCCCACTGAGTCTGATTGTAAGGAAGAGAGAGGTTTTTAGAGCAATAGAAGGAGATCTCAAGGAGACTAAGTTAATAATAAAGCTAAGATCTAATATTATATCAATTTTACCTTAAGTATATGAACTCTGTGATGGGGTTCTAACTGGTCTATGTTCAAGAAGAATTCTATGGGATCTAAGCTGAAGTGAGTACACCTGACTGTTGGTACCATGTCATATAGTGTTATGAGATCATAACAGGAGCTTACTCCACTCTGGTCACTCTTATTTTAATTTTGTTACTTCTGAATTACCTCTTCTTTGGAGAATATTCTACTACTCTGAAATATACAACCATATAAACAATAGGAGATTGAGACATAGTGTATAAGCTGTGGCCAAGATTGTTCCAATCCTTTATTATTATTACATTTTCTCTAGACCAGCTATAAAACCATAGAACCAGAGAGTAATATTTTTCATTTTACTCACTAGCATGTTCCACTCTTCAATTTTATCTTTTGCATTACTTTTTAGAACCTGGAGTACACATTCACTGTATATTCACTGTAAGGGCAACCAGAGTGGAGTAGACTCTAGGAGAATCCTTAGCTAATATTGTACTTTTATATTATGTTACAACTTATCTCTAGAAAAATCCTTAGTATCACAAATGACCACTTACTGATTTGTGAGTTGATGATTTAATAATCAAAAGGCTCAAAAAAGCAAAGTTTGGACAATAGCAAAAGATGTTGTTAAGTCTAAGGTTTATCTTTAGACATAGAGTCCTTAAATATATGATTGTGGTGGTCTGTGCACAAGAACAGCCTACCATATGATCACTACCTATTGTTCTACATATAGGAGTGCTATTGTTCTTGAAATAGAGATAACATAACTATCTTAGAGTAGTTCTTTGTTCTATTCAAGAACAGATGATAATCTATAGGTAAAGATCAGTGTCATATACAAACATTGAGAACCTTGTATCTCCATAGGATCTTATTGCCTTGGGGTCTATTTATAGCTAAAAGAAGTGCATTAAAGAGAGCATTACAATGGTTATTGAAGCAAACAATTATGTTAAGCAGTTTCTGAAATATCAACAATTTAGTATGTAGTGACTTGGTGATCGCTGACTGATCTACTAATAAATCAGTGAATACTGATTGCTTTGAGATGTTTTTGGTACTATTTGAAAGGTCTCCTTAAGGGCTTTTAGTAGCCATTTAGATCATCAAAATCAGTTAGGTATTCCCAGAGTTATGGTCCAAATGAAGTTTGTAACACTTAAAGTTTAGGATAAAGCTTCTAGGAATATACTCTACAATATATACTGTTATAGTCTGTTTGTCCCTGATCCTACAGTCCTATCTAGTAGAGTCAAAAATTGCCAAGTTGAACTAAGAGAATTAAATATTACATAGTAATATTTAATTAAGCATAGAGTTGTTCTAGGATCTAAGTCTAGTGTTCTAGGGGTGATGTTGGTAGGATCCTCTTACATTCACAGTAATTTCCAGTATATTTTTAACCATTCCCATACTACTATCTCCTTCTATTTGATAGCAAGTATCCATACTACTTATACTATAGACCCACTACTATTCACTTTTGTGCTTAACTACAACATATAGCCCATGTTCCTATTACAAACTTCATTCAAACCATAACTCTAGAAATACTCAACTGATTTTAATAATCTCAGTAGCTATGGAAAGCTCTTAAGAAGATCTTTTCAGAAATACCAAAAATGTCTCAAAGCAATTAGTATTCACTGAGCTATTAGCAGATCAGTTAGTGATCATTAAATCACTGAATACTAAATTGCTGATATCTTAGGAACCACTTGACATAATTGTTTTTTTCAATGTTTATTGTGAAGCTCTCTTGAATGCACTTCTTTTGGCTATAAATAGACCCTGAGACAATAAGATCCCATAGAGATATAGGGTCCTTAATACTTGTATATGATATTGATCTATAAGAGAACTATACCAAAGTCTACTCCTAATACACTAGTAATAATAAGCCAGAGTAACTTTGATAACTAATTAAATAACAGTTACTCCAGGTTTAATTAGTTGCCTCCTCCTAAACTTTTATCCCTGACAGCTGAAATATTTATAACTAGAGAACCAGTATATATAGTGTAGATTATCTTCTAGGAGCCTCATTCTATTCTTTGAGGTTTTTTCTAAAGATGAGTTGTAATGTACTCTGGAGTATATTTATAAACTAAGGTTTCTCCTGGAGTTACTCTGCTCCAGTTACTCTTATATGATCTATTACCTATAGATTATCATTTGTCCTTGAATAGAACAAAGGACTGCTCTAAGATGGTTAGGTTATCTCTATTTCAAGAACAATAGCACTCCTATATGTAGAACAATAGGTAGTAATCATGTGATAGACTATTCTGGTGTACAAACCACCTAAGAACTCTATGTCTGAAGATAAACCTCAAACTTAACAACATCTTTTGCTGCTTGTTTAACTTCACTTTTTTGAGTCTTTTGATTACCAAATCAGCAAATCACAAATCAGTAAGTGGTCATTTGTGATAATCACTATGCACTAACCTTTACTCTACTACCTCCTAGGAGCTCACTATCAATAGATAACTATCTAACAATATTATAAAAAACTAGTAAAATTGTAGTAACTTAGCCTAAGATGACTTAATTATACTCCAAGTCCAAGTTAACAAAAAGAACTCAATGGAGTTTCTATTGTTATGAGTTAGTTCCAAAGAAGAAAAACATTTTCTATATATTTATCAACTTGATGGAGAATCTCCAGAAATATAATGTAGAAAAGATATAAATAGTGTAGAACAATATTATATAAGATCTATATAGTTATTAGTCATAGTCTTGTGACTATGGGAAGTAAGTATACAGACTATAGGATATTTGTATAAGTATTAGTAAAAATCCAATAGAGAACTCTATTAAGTTTTTCCCTTTTAATTGTTACTGGTTGAGGTTAGAGCTTTAGTCCTAAGTCTATATCTTAGTATTAGAACTTGATAACTCTAGGTAACCTCTTATCTTGAGGCCTTGCCAACACTTACTCTCATTATCATTCTCACTAATAAGCATAGTGCTCATAAGCTTTTTAAAAGCTGGGTCTCAGACATAAAGGGAACTTTGCAGTCAGTTAGGGACTATAGGTAAAGAACTTGGACAATACCAGTGTTCTCACTTTAAGACCTAATCTTGCTTTCTAGTGTTGTTATATACTCTCTTTTCACTATTTGTTCCATATTACAAATGCATTGTCATTTGTCTATATAGAGGAATAATAGTAAAGCTGTTAAGACTCTAGACCACAAGAGTGAATATACATTTTAACCTTAAGTCTATATTAAGACTTAATATCTCTTTGTTTCTCTATAAAGGGTCCAGTTAAGGTTTTTAGAAGAGTTATATCAAAAGAATGAATATTGAGACTTTGAATCATACTTCACAAGTTAGTCCTAAGACTAGAGAGAATATAGAGTTCCAAGAAAAGTAGGTTTTTAGATGAACCACAGAAAAAGAAAACTTGCTGTTTCTTTCTCTTTCTAGATTGTATTTATCCTAACTAGTAACATCACAGAAACTACTATCCTAAGTACTAGTAAGTAACAGTGAGTAACTAGTTGAGTCAGAGTCTATAAATAGATTAGTCTAAGATTTCCCTATTTATTCTAAAGTTTATAACTATTATAAAATTTGTCTATAATTATCCCAAGGTTTATCCAATATTTCTCCTGCAGTCCAATGTCTATAATTAGTCTAGTCAAGTCTAAAGTCTAACCTAATCTTGATATACTAATATATTATTCATTGCATTATTTTTGTCTTTTTTATCTTTTATTGTTATTATCTTTTCTACTATCTATTCATTATCAGTCCAGGGCTGATAATAGTTATAGTTCTAATGTAATTCCATAACAAAAGCTCTAAAAGCCCCATTTAGAGTAGAGGTTTTTTTCTTAGGGACAATAGTTGTTTTACCCTTGGTAGCTAGAAGTAGACTATTTGACCAAGAGATTTATATATTCTTAGAGAAAAAGAAAGTATTGCCATTGCCATTGTCATCCATGTCTTAACAACAACAACCTAAGGAACTATATGCTTCTATCCCATCCTAAGAAGAGCAATTGCTTACTCTCATTACTGGTCTATAATAGTAGATGAATACATTATTACATTAGTAAAAAGGAAGTAGAGTGGAAATAGCAAAGTTTCCTCTATTTGGGGGAAAAATAGAAAAAGTAAGTATATTCATTAATGTAGCTTGATTATATTTGAGTATGAAAATGATAGAAGAACTAAAGATAATAAAAATAGCCTAGATGCTGTCTTATATATAGGAAGGAGTAGCAGAGGTATGGAAGGACAACTTGTTAAATGAACTATCAAAGGGGGAGTTAGGGGTAAAGACAATGGAGAAGTTATTCACAAAAATGAGAAATAAATTTAAAAAGATAGCAAAGGAGAAACAAAAGATAGAATAACTGAGAACAATTGAGCAGAGGGAGAAAACCTATAATGAGTATGTCCAGGAGTTTAAGAAGGTGGTATAAGAAAGTAGCTATGAAGAATGGTCCTTTATAGAGGAGTTCAAAAGGAAGTTGAACAGAGTAATCAGAAGAAAGCTAGTAGAAGCAAAAAATTTCCCTAGTACAATAGAGGAGTGGCAAGAAAGGTCAGTGAGATTAGATAGGAATCAGAGGCAGAGTAGAGTGGAAAAAAGGATATTGGGAAGAAATATGGTAATGGAAATAAAAGAAAATACAAGAGTGAGATGATAGGTTAGAGAGACAGAATCTCCAAACTGTTTTATAGTTGTGTGTAAACAAGTAGGTATAGAGGAGATAAATTAAAAGAGAAAGAGCTTATAAACAATAATAAATAGTCAAAGGTATAGTAGAAACTAGAGAAATATAGTATTTTTAGTATTCTTTTAAGCAAGCTCCAGTTAATTGTAGATCTCAAAGGTACACATTTATCTCATACTGTAACACTACTCTTTTCAAACTAGTCTAGCAGCCTGGCTTACTGTTAATATAGCAGCACTGCCTAGAACTCCTATGTTCTTATATAGGCTCTACTTCAATTAACCATACAGTGTCATGGTAATACCTGTTTAACTATATAAAGACATTGTGATATTATTGGTTAGTATTTATGTGATTACACACAGACCATCTGTTGTAGTATATATAACAGCCTATATAGATAGATCTATCTTTACTTAAATATCACACTAGCTTCTGGAACTCTTATCTAGCTTATTAGACAATGTCTCTGAGTATTCCTTTTACAGCTAAAGATCTAGTGGTTATAATCAGAGAGTTACTTTTGCTGCTTGAGCTAAGTATAGTGTAATTTTCTCAACAAATGTCATATATTTTGCCTAAAAAGACTGCCTGGTGTGATAGTGGTACATCTACAGGAAAATATACAGTAGAGAGAAGGATTTGGTAGAGGATCATATAAAGGAAGGAAGAAACAGATTATATAGAGAACAGGGGGTCAGAATCAGAAGGGAGAATATTAGAATAGAGAAAACCAGTATAGGAAAACAGAAACTAGACCAGGACCAATGACAGTAAATGAAAAAGCAAAAAGAAAAGGATATTGAATTTGCTTCAACTATAGGAGATTCAAGTATATAGCTTGAGATTATAGGAGTAGAAGGCAAGAAGTTAAAAAGGAAAGAAGAATTAATCAGAGAGGCAAGTCATCAAAGAGAACAGAGGTTAATAAGCTTCCAGCTGCCCTTTTATAATAAGTATAATGTTTTGAAATGTATAAAATTAGACAATAGATCAAGTACCCAAAATATTGAGAGAGTAAAAAATGTAAAAAGAATAATAAAACTACTAAGAAAAGTATGGATACAAGTAGGGGTAGAGAAAATAGATACTTATGAAGGGATATTTGTTAAAGTATTATTGAATAGTAGAGCAACAGAGTTATTTGCAAATAAAAGGTTTGTAAAGAAATAGGAATTTAAGAAGAAGAAATTGGCAAGGCTAATCCAGATCAGAAATATAGATAGAACAAACAATAGTGGAGGAATGGTAATACATGAGATAGAATATAACTTGTATTACAAGGGACATATAGAATGAGTAAAGATAGATGTATATGACTTGGGAAGGATAGAGGTAATCTTAGGGATACTATAGCTGGTAATACACAACTCCAAAATTGACTGGAAAAAAATGAAGGTGAAAATAACAAGGTATCTACCCTTGTGTAGAAGAAACCAGAAAATAGAAAAAAGCAAAGGAAAGAAGCAAGTGAGAAAGAAAAAAAAGCTAAACAATAAAAGAACACAAAAGAAAATTATATACTAAAACAGACAATAAGGTATAGTACCAGCTTCCAATTATATGCTAAAGGTTTAAGGGGATGAAGCAGAAGTAGAGAAATAAAAAAGGGTATCAGAAGTTATATACAGTTTTATATAAGTTTTATAATTATTTGGTTTAAAACAAGTATGAGGTTATTTTAGATCTATATTGTATATTCTCTCTAAGATGTCAACCTTTATACACCATAACAAAAGCTCCTCTAGAAAATACAGTTAGTTAATCTCTTTGGACCCTCCACATTCAGTTGCTCTCTTGTCTGCATTCCCAATACCAAACCTTATAGGTGTGATACAATCCAAGTGTACATCTAGCTGAGCTTTTCCAGCTTGCTGTTCTCTCTGAAGCTTGCCTGAGGTAAGTTTGCAACTTGGTTCTGGATTGAGTCTTGGTATATTCTGTATTCTGTTTCTGACACTATACTAATTCCAAAAGTTGTCACTCAAGATATACTGTATTAAATAATTCCAGAAGCAGTAGAGATAGAGGCATATACCAAGATGAGTTTCTGTTGCCATTCTATCTGCTCCTGAAACTATATTAATTGATACAAATTATAGAAACTCAATGAAATAAAACAATAAAGGAAATTATTACTACTTTTGGTGGTATTCTAATTTTTCTCTTGTGCCAAGTTCTCTAATTTCTAAAATAACACATCCCTCTTCTAGAGCCTTTCTATCAAAGATAATATATACTTGAGGTACCTTTCTTCTCCTCCCTTTCTAGTTTATCTATTCTGTCTTCTCCTAGACTTAGTTAGCTGTCTACTACTCCATCAGGTATCTAATAATATCTACTTGATACATAGTGCCCTCCCAAGTGGCAACCTACATATTCTATCTAAAAATAGAGTAGTACTGATAAGATCAATGCTTATTTCTAAGCACCATCCCTGGTTTTAAGTCTGTTCTTTTTGATCTTTTAATATAAACTAGAGACTCTACTGCCATATCAAACTGTAGTTATCCACAAGTGGTTCTAGATTGTAGTTCTAGTAGAAATATCTCTTTAGCCTAGTACTAGCTTACTATTCTTGTCTCTCAAGTCTTAGTAGTGAGCTTTGTCTATCTTAAGTATTGTTCTAAACTAGTTATCAATTTTACTTTTGCCTAAAGATATATATATAATGGGTTCTAGAGCAAATTTTCTTTATGAATCTATTAGTATAAAGTATATTAAATGTTACTTTTTATGTAAAATTTGCTTATAGCATAACAATAAAGAAGTTGTAAAAGAATTAGTACTAAAAAGATTTTAGAGGTAAAAGAAAGTATTTGGAAAAGCAGAGTCAGAGTGAATACCAGTGCAAAAGGCCTGGGATCATGCAATTGAGTTAAAAAAGAGATTTGTGCCAAAAAAGAAAAAAGTATATATATTGTTAAGGAAAGTACAAGAGGAAATGCAGGCATTTGTAGAGGATCAGCTATATAAAGAATACATCTGACCATCAAAGTCATCATAGACATCTCCAGTCCATTTTATGACTAAAAAGAATAAAAAGTATAAGAGTGATCAGAGCAGAGCTTCCAGAAAAATCCTCAAATTATAAATATACTCCAGAGTATATTACAACTTACCTTTAAGGAGAATCCTCAGAGAATAGGATGAAGCTCCTAGAAGAGTACTCTATACTATATATACAAGTTTCTCTAGCTACAGAATATTCTAAGGGTTAGGGTTAGGAATGTAGAAGTAGACAACTAATTAAATATTATGTAATTATTATTTAATTAGTATAGAGTTACTCTGGTGGACTACTACTAGTGTATTAGGAATGCAACTTAGTGTAGTTCCCTTACATTTACCCCATCTCTAAGATTGTTGTGTCTTGAAGTAATGGGTCTGGAGTAGAAAGATTATATCAAACTCAGTCCAGCAGATGTATCTGGAAGCTTCTAGGTATTTGCAGTGGAAGTCCACTACAAGGTCAGGTACAGAAACTTTAGAGGTAAGCTCCTAGAAGTTGTATTTGTAACCATATTCCTTCTATTTAATAAGATATTGGAAATATCTCCAGTGCTAGTGGCTGTCAAGAATTTCTCCTATCTTCCACTCTTCCTTTCTGTCAATGACTATAAAGGGTGGTGGAGGCTCTGCTCTTTAACTGAGTATGGAATTTTTAGGGATGGCTGTCAGTTTCACTACATTAAAGACTAGATAGAGTTACTTTATGGAATATGGTAGCTTTAGATAGTATGCCATAAGTTCCACTTGCCTTTCTACTGTAAATGGACCTAGTTTTCAATACAACAGTTTTATGGATGGCTAGATAGTACAAATGTTAAAGGCATCTAGGAATACTCTATTGCTAGGTTTAAATACAGAGACCAGAGACCTTCTTTGGTTGTAGTACCTTGCTATATCTTTCTGGACCTTGTATATTGCTGACTTTGCCTTTTCAGCTGCTACCTTCATTCAATCTGTAAACTTGTTTACTGTTTCTAGGCAGGAGGAGAGTTGTCTAGGTTCAAAGCCTATATAAGGGACTTGTCTGGTGTCCAACAGGAACAGTGTTTGTTGGGTAGAGGAGTGAATATAGTTGTTATGCTAGAACTCCACTGCCTCTTATTTACAAAGACTCATAGATATTGATCCAGTTTCTGATTTATATGTTCTATTTGTCTGTCCATCTATAGATACTACATAGTAAAAGAGGCTAGTTTGATTCCAAGTAATCAATAGAGCTCTCTAGTAAAGAAGGCTATAAACTGGGGGCTCTGGTCCAAAACAACTCTCTAAGGGAGTTTATGTAGTTTTCAAACATAGTAGAGGAAGAGCCCTACTATCTCTTCTATAGTTACTATTGTATGTATCAGAAGAAAATAAGCTCTTTTTGATGCCAAGTCTATTACCATTATTATGGTATTGAATCCAGAAGAGGCAGGAAGTTCAACCACAAAGTTTATGCTAAGGGTGTTCCACTATTCTACCAGGATTTGCAGTAGATGGAGCTCTTCCATTGAAAGAGATCTTGCTGGTTTGGTCTAGAAACAAGATCATAGATACTCATATACTGTCCTATATACCTCAATATCTAAGATTACTAGTAGTTTTGGGAGATAAGTTCTAGGGTCTTCTTATTATCAATAGGCAGTGAATGTCCTTAGTGATCACTCTAGATAGATGTTCAAGAAGAACTCAATGGGGTTCTTCATTGGATTGAACTACTACTTATACTATTTTTACAGTGGCTGTACTACTATTAGTCTACAGTCATGTTATAAGAGCCCCAAACAGGAAAATGTTTCCCACGCATTTAAACACTTAATCCAAAACCTCAAAGCATACAATGGAGTAAGGATATAAATAGGGTAGGGACTTAGTAAGTCAAATCACATGACAAGGTCAGGTGATCATAGAATATTTTGGAAAGAACATGTGATCATGGGACTCTAGGGTACAGCCACTGTAGTAGTAGTATAAGTAGGGCTGCAATCCAACAAAGAACTCTATTGAGTTCTTCTTGAACATTCACCTAGGGTGATCACTAAGGACATTCACTGTCCATTGATAACATAAGAACTCAATACCACATCCAAGCACTGTTTACCTTGAACCCTGCTCAAAATCACTTAAAGGCGCAGTTGGCTTTATACTGGCTCCACAAGTGATTTTTCCCACCACACTTACTCCACACCCTTCCTCACTAGAGAGCACAGTGCTCTCAAGCCTCTTGGATAGCGGGCCCTAGCTGTAAAGGGGACTTCACTGTCAGTTAGGGACAGTGGGTAGACGGCCTAGACAAAGCTCATATCCCTGCCTGAGACCTAACCTCTATATTGAGTGGGTTCATAATTAGTTCTTTGCTATCAGCTCCATACTACCAATCCATTATGATCAGTTTACACAGGGGAATGATGGAAAATCTCTTAAAAGCCTGCCTAGCTTAGAGATTCCCTTCTTAGAGATAGTATTGTTTCATCCTTCTTAGTCAGTAGTCAGCCATAAGTACAGACAAAGAAGACCACTCGTCCTCCTATAAGGAAACATTAACATCAACATCACCATCACCATCACCAATATCTCGCCAACAACAACAGCAACAGGGGAAATACCCTTCAGCACCCGCCCCCCCCCAAACCAAAGAGGAGCAACTCCTCACTATGATCGCAACCCTGCAGCAGCAGGTCAATACCATACTCCTCCAACAGCAAGGGAGCAGAGTAAAGGTTGCAAGACCTCAAGTTTTCAGTGGAAGGATAGAAGAGGTGAGTACGTTCATTAACGCGGCTTATCTATACATTAGAATGAAGATGACGGAGGAAGCAGCAGCAACCCAGGTGGCCTGGGTATTGTCATACGTGCAAGGGGGAATAGCAAAGGCATGGAAGGATAATCTGTTGGATAAGTTGGCCAAGGGAGAGTCAGAGGTAGAATCAGCAGAGCAGCTATTTACAAAAATAAGGGATAACTTTGGGGAGACATCGGAGGAGGAGAGAAAGATAGAGCAACTAAGGACGATTGAGCAAGGAGGGAGAACCTGCGACAAATACATGTAGGAATTCAAAAAGATTGCCAGAGGAAGTGGCTATAAGAGAAGGCCCCTCATCGAAGAATTTAAAAGAGGACTAAATGGGACCATCAGAAGAAAGCTAGCAGAAGCAGAGGAACCACCAACCACCATTGAAGAGTGGCAAGAAAGGGTAGTGAGACTGGATAGAAACCAGAGACAGAGCAGGGCAGAAGAGAGAGTATTGGGGAGAAACACAGCACACCTAGGGGGAAATGCACAGCCTAGAGGGAGAGGATCATATGGGGGAAAAGGAGGTCAGATAATGTAGAGAACAGAAGGAGGGTACAGAGGAAAAGAAGAAGGAAATACATCTAATAGAGAAGGAGCTCAAACAGGTCCAAGGAGAGACCCCAACACAATGGATGTAGACAGAGGAAGAGGAGGAGACAGAATGTGCTATATATGTGGAAAGTGGGGCCATATGGCCAAAAACTGCTGGGAAAGACATAGGGGAAGAATAGTAGAAACACCGCAGGAGTTGGCAAAAGAAAATGGAGGACAGTGAACTCTCAGCTGGCCTCCAATAATGTATACAGTGTATTGTACCCAGAAAAATTGGGCAATAAATTGAACTTTATCAATACAACTAAGAGAGTAAGAAACATACGATGCACACTATGACCATTAAGGGAAGTCTGGTTGAAAGTAGGGTTAGAGAAGTTGGAAAGTCATAAAGAAATAGTAGTGAAGGCATTCTTAGATAGTGGGGCAACAGGTCTGTTCATGGACATGACCTTTGCAAAGGAAAAGGAATTTAAAATGGAAAAGTTGAAAAAACCCCTCTTAGTTAGGAATATAGATGGAATGGCAAATGCGGGGGGGGCTATAACGCACCAGGTCAAGTGCAATATATTCTTTAAGTAACATATGGAAAGAGCCAGAATGAATGTGTGCAACTTAGGGAAGACAGAGTTAATACTGGAAATGCTGTGGCTAGCAGCCCACAATCCAGAAATAGATTGGGAGAAAGGAGAAGTGAAAATGATGCGTTGTCCACCTATATGTAGAAGAAGAAAGCAAGAAGTGAAAGAGAAGAAAGTAAGAAAGACGGAAAAGGATGAGGACAAGGAAGTGTTAAAAAAGCTGGTGCCCAGGAAATTTTGGAAGTAAAAGAAAGTATTTGGAAAAAAGGAGTCAGAAAGGATGCCAGTACGAAAGATCTGGGACCATGCCATAGAATTAAAGAAGGGATTTACACCAAGAAAGGGGAAGGTATACTTACTATCGAGAGAGGAAAGAGAGGAAGTACAGGCATTTGTGGAAGACCAGTTGAGGAAGGGATATATCCGACCCTCTAAGTCACCCCAAACATTGCCAGTATACTTTGTGGCAAAAAAGGATAGCACATGGAGAATAGTACAAGACTATCAACACATAAACCAGTGGACAATAAAAAATAGGTACCCTTTACCCCTTATTGCAGATATATTGGATGGAGTAGGAAAGAGAAAGGTGTTTACAAAGTTGGATTTGAGATAGGGATACAATAATGTCAGAATCAAGGAAGGAGACAAATAGAAGGCAGCATTCACAACACACATCAGAGCATATGAACCTACAGTTATGTATTTTGGGTTGACAAACTCCCCCGCCACCTTCCAAGCAATGATGAATGACCTGTTCAGGGACCTCATAAACCAAGGGGACACAGTGACCTTCATTGATGACATTTTAGTAGCCACAGATACAGAAGAGGGACATGATGAGTTGGTGGAGGAAGTACTAAGAAGATTGGAAGAGAACAATCTATTTGTAAAACCAGAGAAATGCAAATGGAAAGTAAGAGAAGTAGAGTTCCTGGGAGTAGTAATCAGTCCAAAAGGAGTGGAAATGCAAAAGAAGAAGGTGGAAGGAGTCCTGAACTGGCCAGCACCTAGAAACGTCAAAGAAGTACAAAAATTCCTAGGCCTTGCCAATTACTATAGGAGGTTCATAAAGAACTTTGCTAGGATAGCAGCACCGCTACACGCGCTAGTCAGGAAGGAGCAAAAGTGGAAGTGGGAGAAGAAACAGGAGGAAGTATTTAAAAAACTTAAGGTAGGGTTTACCACAGAGCCTGTTCTAGCCATCCTGGACATTGATAGAGAAATGAGAGTGGAAGCAGATGCCTCAGACTATGTGATAGGGGGAGTATTGTCGATAAAGTGTGAAAATGGGAAGTGGAGACCAGTGGCCTTCATCTCTAAATCACTAAATACCACAGAATAAAATTACAAAATTCATGATAAAGAGATGCTGGCAGTTATAAGGTACCTAGAAGTATAGAGGCACTACTTAGAGGGAGTGAAACTTGAATTTGAAATCTAAACAGACCATAAGAACCTCCAGTATTTTATAATGAGTCAAAAATTAAACCGCAGACAAGCAAGATGGGCCCTATACCTATTGTGATTTAATTTCATGTTAAAACACATTCCAGGGAAGAGTATGGGAAAGGCGGATGGATTAAGCAGAAGACCAGACTAGCAGAAGGGGGTGGAAAGAGATAACGAAGACCAGAAGCTGATAAAACCAGAGTAGATTAGGGGGGTAAAAACATTGATGAAGGAAGAAAACCTAAGAGAAAGAATTAGAAAGGCATAGAAAGGGGATGAGAAGATAGTAAAAGCAGTAGAAGAGTTAAAAAGGGCAGGAATAAAAGCGCTGAAAGATGAAGAGTGGGAAATCAAGGATGGGATAGTATTAAAGGAAAGAAGAATATACGTGCCAGAAGGAGACCTCAGAAGAGAAATAATACAACTACACCATGATACTCCAGTAGGAGGGGATGGGGGGAGGTAGAAGATGGCAGAGTTGATTGTCAGGAATTACTGGTGGCCAGGAGTAACAAGGGAGGTGGGAAGATATGTGGATGGATGTGATGCATATCAAAGATACAAGAATTGAAGTGAAGTGCCAGCAGGAAAACTAATGTCCAATATAATTCCAGAAAAGCCATGGAGCCACATATTGGCAGACTTTATCACCAAACTGCCACTAGCCCAGGGATACGACACAATCTTAGTAGTATGTGACCGTTTTAGCAAAATGGCACATTTTATAGCAACAACAGAAAAAACATCAGTGGAAGGACTCGCAAAGCTGTTTCGGGACCATGTATGGAAATTGCATGGACTTCTAGAGAGCATCATATCAGACAAGGGAGTGCAGTTTGCGGCGGAAATGATGAAGGAGCTGAATAACTTGCTGGGAATCCAGACAAAGCTCTCAACAGCCTATCACCCTCAAACAGATGGGCAAACGGAGAGAATAAACCAGGAGTTAGAGCAATATCTAAGGGTCTTCATTGATCATAGACAAGAGCAGTAGCCGGATTGGTTAGGGATGGCGGAGTTTGCATATAACAACAAAATCCATGTGGCTACAAAAACATCACCATTCAAAGCAAACTATGGTCAAGACCTGAGGATAGGATTTGAGGAAAGAAGAAAGGGGAAGTACGAAGCAGCAGGAAAATTCATAGAAAAAATAAAGAAAATCCAGGAGGAAGCCAAAGCAGCATTAGGAAAAGCACAGGAGGAAATGAAAAGGTTTGGAGACAGGAGACAAGGAAAGGGAGAGGAGTACAAAGTGGGGGACTTAGTGCTGCTAAGTATAAAGGACCTAAAATGGCAGATAAAATGAAGAAGGTTGGAAAAGCTGACCGAACGCTTTGTGGGCCCCTACAAAGTAAAGGAAATCATCTCAAGTAATGCAATAGAATTAGAGCTATCTAATTCTATCAAAATACATCCTGTAGTTAATGTAAGTAGAGTATGACTCTATAAATCACAGGTAAAGGGACAAAAGAAGATACTACCAAAACTAGTTATCATCAAAGGAGAAGAGGAATTCAAGGTGGAGAAAATCTTAAACAAAAGGACGGTTAGAAGGAAGGAGAAGTTCCTGGTGAGGTGGAAAGGCTACACGGCAGGAAAGGACATCTGGGAAAATAGGAAAAACTTGGAAAATGCAAAGGAGCTGGTAGAAGAGTTCAAGAGGGAGCATAGAGAAGAGGTCAAAGAACTAAGGCAATAGGAGCAAAAAGAAGAAGAAAAGGAGTTCAGTTGGGAATTACCTAGGGAATTCACAGCAAAACTACTATATGGTTGGGGGAGAAGAAGATATGAAAGAGAAAGGGAAAAGAGATGGGATGAAAATTGGTATCGATGGAAAAATTCCTTGGGACAAGGAAACTTGAAGGGAGGGCCATGTTATGAGAGCCCCAAACAGGAAAAGGTTTCCCACGCATTTAAACACTTAATCCAAAACCTCAAAGCATACAATGGAGTAAGGATATAAATAGGGTGGGGACTCAGTAAGTCAAATCACATGATAAGGTCAGGTGATCATAGAATATTCTGGAAAGAACATGTGATTGCGGGACTCTAGGGTACAGCCACTGTAGTAGTAGTATAAGTAGGGCTACAATCCAATAAAGAACTCCATCGAGTTCTTCTTGAACATCCACCTAAGATGATTGCTAAGGACATTCACTGTCCATTGATAACAAGTCATATATTCTTCCAGAACATTCCATGATCACTTGACCTTGTCATGTGATCTGATTACCTAAGTTCCCATATTGTTTATATCTTAATCCCTTTGTGCAATTAAGTGCTTGAATATACAGGAACCTATTTTCTTTTTGGGGCTCTTATAACACTTCTAGTATCTGGGGTATCTAGTGACCTAGGTATTATAGTATAAGACAATAATACATCTCCTCAAGTCTGGGTTCTAAGAGATATATATCTTTTTTTGGAAATAGAGTGGGCCATTTATGTTTGACTACTCTATTGAGTACATTGCTTTGTTAGTTAACTGCTGGAGTTCCCATGCTATCTTTACCATGGGCTTTTCCTGGTCTCCAGTCTAGTTGCCATGCTATATTTCAGAGAGCAGATCCCCTTTGAGACCTTTAAGTTCTACCCCTTCTAGAGTATAGACTGCTAGGAGCTCAGGGCAGAGAAAGACAATGTTTTCATTATCAGAGAATCTATCTCTATGGTCTGAGCATCTGGACAAGGTGTCTAGTTTCTCTATTAAATGCTCTGGGTGATAAACCAAGGAGAAATCAAACCTTACCAGATATAGGGACCAGTGAGCCTATCAGTACTTGAGCTTCTTTGCTGTTATAAAGTACTCCAAATTCTTGTAGTCCATCTAGATCTTTACCAGGTGTCTTTCTCCTTCTAGAAAGTGCTTCTATTTCTCCAATATACAGATAATAGCCAACATCTCCTTGTCATGGATCTTGTAATTTCTTTCTACAGGAGACAGTGACTTGTTGTAGAAGACAATAGGATGCTACTTTCCATCTTCTGGAGATAGTTGCAATAGAACTGCTCTAGTTGCATAGTCTAAGCTGTCCACCTCAATATAGTATTATACCACCAATGAATTTTCTATGGAAATGTAACATGGGATATACTTTATACTACTGAATTTAGTATCTGAGTTTATCCTAGAAATCTCCTACAAGCTCTTAGATATATAAAAGACCACCAAAGATCACTTCTACCAGACAGTCACCAAGCTGTCACTTGCTTAATAGCACATACCTTGGGAGACAAAACTGATAAGCTAGTATTATGTTTTAGAGACAGACTATCAATATTGATGCTCTAGAACTCAGAAACTCTGGAACATCTTTGGAATGCTATAGACTTTGAATCTAGAATGGGCTTAGACAAATATGATACCAAAGCAACAAATCTAAAGTCTATCAATAACTTGTAATCTTATCACTGCTGGACTCAACCAAGAAGCAGATATGGTACATAATAACATCATGAGCTGGAACACTCACATATGTTAAAGCCAGTTTCTAGACCATACTTAGATAGAAAGTAGCTGGTTGGGAGATCAGAAGATATTGATAGAAAGTAGTAGTATGGAGGTAGAGCAAGAGTACATATATCACAAATGGCCACTTACTGATTTGTGATTGGTTGATTTAATAATCAAAGTGCTCAAAAAAATGAAGTTAGACAAGCAGTAAAAGATATTGTTAAGTCTGAGGTTTATTCTCAGACATACAGTCCTTAAATACATAATTGTAGTGGTCTGTGTACTAGAACAGCCTACTATATGATTACTATCTATTGTTCTATATATAGGAGTGCTATTGTTCTTGAAATAGAGATAACCTAACCATCTTAGGGCAGTCCTTTGTTCTATTCAAGAATAGATGATAATCTATAGATAAAGATCAGTGTCATATACAAACATTGAGGATCTTGTATCTCCATGGGATCTTATTGTCTTAGGTTCTATTTATAGCCAAAAGAAGTACATTGAAGAGAGCTTCACAATGGTCATTAAAGCAAACAATTATATTAAGCAGCTCCTGAGATATCAGCAGTTTAGTATGTAGTGACTTGGTGATCACTGACTGATCTACTGATAACTCAGTAAATACTGAGTGCTTTGAGACATTTTTGGTACCTTTTGAAAGGTTTTCTTAAGAGCTTTTGGTAGTTATTTAGATTGTTAAAATCAGTTAAGTATTCCTAGAGTTATAGTCCAAATGAAGTTTGTGACAACATAGTGGTAATAGACTAGTATAGTAGAATAGGAGGCAATGTTGGATATATCTATATAGTGTGGTTGTAAAGAAGAAAAGTGAAAAAGACTAAAAGAAGAAGTATTTTCCTTTTCTATTCATTTTTTTATTAAGTCTCATCAATTTGTAATTATACTCTTACTCTTTTTGGAGACAAGACATAGTGGTCACTTGAACAACCTTCTCTAAGGTAATAGGCTTAGAAAGCCTGGCTAGCCATTGACTCAAATTGTATTACACCCATAAGATTTAGTGTTAGGAATATAGATGAGAGCTTGGTTGAGTATAGTAAGGCCTAGAAATAGTTTACTGGCCATTTTGATAGTAAGCTTGTTATGGTGTATAAAGATTAGCACCTTAGGGACACTATATAAGGTGGATCTAAATTGAGCTTACACTCTTTTTAAACAATTTTACCTTACTTTACTATACTAAGTTTCTATATTCTCTTTTTAATACCTTTATTCTTAATTCATTCTCACAAACTCTTTAGCATGTGATTGGGACCTAGTACTACATATTTAGCTTGTGCCAGACTAATAGTCCCTTTTGCCTTCTTCAATGGAAAGGCTCCATATCTTGTAGAGATGCCAAAATCAAAGTGGTAGTAATGGTCTTCTTTAGTATATTGAAAGCTTTGTTCTTTTTTGATCTTAAGTTCATATCTTATCTGTCTTGGTGAGATCAAAGAGAGGCCTGGCTATTGCTGAGAAGTCCTGCATAAACCTTTGATAAAAGTTGACAAAACCTAGGAAGGCCTGAATATCTGTCCAGTCTTTGGGAATGGGTTAATTTTATACTTTGGCTATCTTAATAAGGTCTATGGAAATTTCATTCTTGGATATCACCAAACCCAAGTACTCTATCTGTATTATCTGGAATTTGCATTTCTCCAGATGAAGAAACAATTTGTATTCTGCTAGTATCTCTAGAACTCTCTGTATGGCTTGGACATGTTTTTCTACAATTCTGGTAAAGATCAGTATATCATCTAAATACACCATTACTATTTCTTCCGCTATCAAATTTTGGAATATGTCATTTATCATTGTTTGAAAAGTGATGGGACTATTGGTCATACTAAAGAATATTACCAGTGGTTCAAAGAAACTCTGGTTCATCTAGAAAACTGCCTTCTATTTGTCTCTGGGTTTGATATATACATTGTTAAAGTTCTAACAAATGTCTAGCTTAGTGAAATATCTAGCTCTATACAGCTGCAAAATGAGCTTGGAGATGAGGGGTAGAGAATACTTGTTTTTAACCATTATTGTGTTTAAGATCCAATAGTCTTGGACCAGTCAAAGAAAACTATCCTTTTTCTTAATGAAGAAAACTAGCACTGCTATAGAGGACCTTGAGAGATGGATGCAGCCCATATGTAAGTTCTCCTCTAGAAACACGTCTAGTTTGGTCTATTTAGCTAGAAATAGGAAGTATATTTTTAATGACTTAGGTTCAGAGTCCAAAGTCAGCTCTATAGCATAGTTCCACTTCTGGTATTCTGAGAGAGTATCAAAGTCTTCCTTGGCGAATGTAGCTTTGAAGCCTCAGACATAATCCAGCAAGGGAGAAAAGGAGGTTTGGTTCTGTATACTGTGTCAAGTACTCTTAGCTAGATGTTAGGAAATGATAGCCACAGCTTGGATGTTGGCTTGGAAGTCTTCAAGGAGTATCCTAGTAATGAAAAAATGGTTGCCTGGCTCCCAGTCTCTAACATCAGTTCCAGAGGGGCAGTGACTGATCTCTTTTTTCTCTAAGAGAGAGAGGAGTAGACTGGTCCAACATGTACATAGAGCTTAGATCTCCAAACACCTTTTTCAAGCCTGTTCTTGGCATACAGCACATCCTCCTTCATATTGAATAGAGTATTGAGATATCTGGACTTCTCCAGTCTCCTAGTTAATCTTAGGATTGTGATCCTAGAGCCAGTTATATCTTAGGATTAGGTTTTGCTTCCCTAGTCTGAAAACCACTAGGAGCATCCTTTTAGAGTGAGTCTTATATCACAATATAATATCAACCACTTCTAAGATCTGACTGGCTTTATTTGGAGAACTATCTATATTGAAGATAGGGATAAAACGGAAAATGGTCTGGGTATTTATGCCTTTTGAGTAGACAATGTCTTGATCTATAAAGCTTTCTATAGCTCTACTATCAAGTAATACTTTAACAAAGTAGAGTTTACTAGTATCTGTAGTACTGATTTTGACTTAGAGATGCAAGGATATTCTATATGTATTTAACATACTAACAGAGTACTGGCTGGGCAATTTTTTCTTCCATTTTGGTCTCTGAGAAATAGACTTGTATTCATAGACAAAGAGAGAGAGTATATCTACAGGCTCACTGTCATCATCTATTTATTCTATCTCAAGTGCAGTAAACTTATTTACAGGTAGCTGGAGTACACTTGTCACTAGTTACCTTGAACAAAATTCTCTTTCTCTCATATCTCCACTTTCTGTATATTCTGCAATGCAAGAAGGTCTTCCATGAGCTCTTTGTATTACTTTACTAACAGCATCCTGATGTCCAATCTTTGGGGATAGTCCCTGACTACATAGTTGGTATCTCTACAGCAAAAACAGCTACAGGAGAGTAGAGGTTGAGCTCTGCAAGCAACATTGACATCCATGGATACTTCTATTGACAGGGTTAACAGAGACAGTAGAGGTTTGAAGGCCAGAGCTAGAAAGGGAATAGATACCAAAGAGAGATAGATGTACTACTGGGAGTAGGGTTAGTCAGGGCAAAGAAGACCTCAGAAGGGCTAATGGAACCATGCAGTAAGTGGATTGAAAGGCTTTGTTAGCTACTTTTACTTGGTCTATCCTTCTAGCTGCTCTATACCAAGTCTCTAGGTCTATATTTGTAGGTCTTCCAAATGGCATAGTTACAATTTGATTTTGAATCCTGGTTTGCAAATCCTAATAGAATTTGACTACTAAAGTCCAAGAATTAGTGTATCCAGTATTAGAGACCAAGGTTTGTGAAACTATCCAGATAGTTGTCTACTGTACAGTTGTCTTGGTAGTAGGATATTCCTTCCAAGGTATTGACTACATCTGCTTTCACATTGACTAGAAAGAAATGGACATAGAATTGTATGTCAAACTCTGACTAGGTTTGCAGAAGAAAGATTTCAGTGTCCACCTTCTAGTAGAAGAGGTTTTTGGACCATTTAGTGGCCTGTCTGGTTTTAAAGAAGGTCAAGACCCAAAGGATCTTTTCTTTTTTGTAACTAAACTGCTCCGGGGCCAACTGTATGTACAGGGAGCAGAAGTTGAGGAAGGTGTGATCGCAGACGTGCTCTTTAGAAAAGTCAGAGGAAGAAGACAGCTTAAACCAAGTCTATTGCCTAGGAACAATCAGAGCAAGGGCTGGGGATGCAGGAGGAGAGAGTACAGGTACTAAAAAGACATTTTGTGCCACTAGAGATAGAGCAGGATATGCTACCAGTTGTGCTAGCTACTAAAGTTAGATGGTAAAAGCAGAGAGAATATTGTTAATATTGTTTTTGGAATGATTTTGTTATTTAGTTAGCTCTATCAGATGATGTTGCAGGTACTCTAGGATGTTTGCAAGGCCCTAGGGGTTTTCTGGTGATAACAACATTTCAGGAGTAGGGTAGAGGGTTGGTATTGGCAGAGAAGAGCGACCTAGAGACAGCTGTCCACTGCAACTATCTAAGGCTCTGTTCTAGAAGATCCTATTCTGCTATAAGAACAACTAGAATAGAGCTTCCAGAAGAATTCTCAGATTAATAAATATACTCCAGAGTATGTTATAACTCACCTTTCAGGAGAATTCTCAGAGAATAGGATGAGGTTCCTAAAAGGGTACTTTACACTATATATACAAGTCCCCCTAGTTACAGAACATTCTAAGGGTTAGGGTCAGGAATGCAGAAGTAGGCAACTAATTAAATGTTATGTAATTATTATCTAATTAGTGTAAGGTCACTCTGGTAGGCTACCACTAGTGTATCAGGAGTGCAACTTAGTATAGTCCTCTTATAGAAAGTAACAAATAGTACAGGACTATAGGTATGTAAACTAGTGGACAATAAAAAACAGCTATCTATTATCACTAATCACCAATATCCTAAATGGAGTGGAAAATAAAAAAGTATTTACAAAGTTCAATTTGAGATAGGGATATAACAATATCAGGATCAGAGAAGAAAATGAATGGAAGGTAGCCTTTATAACATATATAGAAGCATATAAGCCTACAGTTATATACTTCAGACTTACCAACTTCTCTGCTACTTTCTAAACTATAATGAATGACCTCTTCTGAAACATAATCAACCAAGTATTATAGCAACAGAGACAGAAGAAGGGTACAATGAGGTAGTGGAGAAAGTATTAAAGTAGTTGAAAGAAAATGACCTATTTGTAAAACCAGAAAAGTACAAGTGGAAAGTTAGAGAGGTAAAGTTCTTAGAGATGGTAATTGGACCAAAGGAAGTAGAGATACAGAAGAAAAAGATTGAAGAAATATTGAACTGGCCAATTCCTCAAAACATGAAAAAAGTGCAGAAATTTCTAGAGTTAACCAGCTATTACTGGTAATTCATTAAGGACTTTGCCAGAGTAGCAGTATCTTTGCACCTATTAGTGAGAAAAGAAGAAAAGTAAAAGTGGGAAAAAGAACAAGAGAAAGCATTCTAGGGCATAAAGAAAACGTTTATATCAAAACCAGTACTAGCAGTACTAGATCTGGACAGAAAAATGTGAATAGAAGCTGATGCATCTAATTATGTAACAGAAGAGGTGTTATTGGTGAAATGTAAGAATGGAAAATAGAAACCAGTAGCATTTATATCTAAGTCAATGAATTCAACTGAAAGAAACTATGAAATTCATAACAAAAAAATGCTAGTAGTAATCAAGTGTTTGGAAGTATGGAGATACTACTTAAAAGGGGCAAAAGTACAGTTTGAGATATAGATGGACCATAAGAACTTGCAGTACTTCATGACTAGTCAAAAGCTAAACTATAGACAAGCCAGATGAATACTGTACTTATCTAGGTTCAACTTTGTACTTAAGCATGTACCAAGAAGGAGTATGGAGAAGACAAATAGGTTAAGTAGAAGACCCAACTGGTAAGAAGGAATAGAGAATAATAATGAGGATAAAACATTGATAAAGCCTGAGTGTAAGGAAATGGCTATCATTCTAGGACAGAGCTTAGCTAAGTACTAAATTTGCACTTATCTAGCTTATCTTATCTTATGATCTCTATCCATTTATTCTCTTATCTCTCAGTCTGCATATCATTTTGATTATTCTATTTATCTAAATTAGGAAGTACTATTATTGGACCATAGCTCATATAACTGTGTATAGTATCACAAATGGCCACTTACTAATTTGTGATTGGTTGATTTGATAATCAAAGTACTCAAAAAAGCAAAGTTAAACAAGCAGCAAAAGATGTTGTTAAGTCTGAGATTTATCCTCAGATATAGAGTTCTTAAATATATGATTGTGGTAGTTTGTGCACTAGGACAGCCTATCATATGATTACTACCTATTGTTCTATATATAGGAGTGCTATTGTTCTTGAAATAGAGATAACATAACTATCTTAGAGCAGTTCTTTGTTCTATTCAAGGACAGATGATAATCTATAGATAAAGATTAGTATCATGTGCAAACATTGAGGACCTTGTATCTCCATGGGATCTCATTGCCTTGGATTCTATTTATAGACAAAAGAAGTACATTGAAGAGAGCTTCACAATGGTCATTGAAACAAACAATTACATTAAGTGGTTTCCAAGATATCAGTGATTTAGTGTCTGGTGACTTGGTAATCACTAATTGATCTGCTGATAACTCAGTGAATACTGATTGCTTTGAGATGTTTTTGGTGCTGTTTGAAAGATCTTCTTAAGGGCTTTTGGTAGCCATTTAGATTGTTGAAATCAGTCAAGTATTTCCAGAGTTATGGTCCAAATAAAGTTTATGATACATAGACTATTCTTTATAGTATATATAAGAGCTTGTATTAGTAGATTTACCCTTACTCAAATATCACTCCAGCTTTTAGGACCCTTACTTAGCTCTCTGATATAACTTTCAGCTAATTGCTAGTTATTGCCCTTACACTGAGTAGGTACAAAAAGAAGTAAGGTGAGGAGAAAAAATATTGATTGAGAAGGAAAACTTAAAGAAAAAAATAAAAAAAGCATAAGAGAAGGACAAAAGAGTAGTCAAGATGGTAGAGAAACTAAAGTGGTCAGGGATGAAAATACTAAAAAGTAAGAAGTGATCAATTGAGAAAGGACTAGTACTAAAGAAAGATCAAATCTATGTATCTAAAGAAGAGCTAAGAACAGAAATAATACAACTATACCATGATACACCAGTAAAAGGGCATAGAGAAAGGTGGAAAATAGCAGAGTTGGTGGAAAGAAATTATTGGTGGTCAAAAATAACAAAGAAAGTAAAGAGGTATGTAGATAGATATAATATATGTCAGAGAAACAAAAATCATACAAAAGCTCTAGTAGAAAAGCTAATACCAAATACAATTCCAGAAAAACTATAGAGATATATTAGTACAGATTTTATCATCAAGTTACCACTGGCCCAGAGATACAATACAATATTAGTAGTATATAACCAATTTACAAAAATAGCCCATTTTGTTACTACTATAGAAAAAATATTAGCAGAAGGGTTAGTAAGGCTGTTCCAAGACCAAGTGTAATAGCTTTATGAACTCCCAGAAAACATTATATTAGATAGAGGGTTTCAGTTTGTAGCAGAAGTAATAAAGAAGCTAAATAAAATGTTGGAAATTAAGACAAAATTGTCAACAGCCTATCATCTACAAATGAATGGACAAACAGAAAGAGTAAACCAAGAATTGAAATAGTACTTCCATATATTCATCAATTATAGACAGGAGCAATGGCTAGAGTAGTTAGGGATAGCAGAATTTGCCTATAACAATAAAATCTACTTAGCAATAAAGGTCTTATCTTTTAGAGCAAACTGTGGGCAAGATCCAAGAATAGGGTTCAAAGAAAAGAGAAGGGAAAGATACAAAGCAGCAGAAGAGTTTATGGAAAGAATGAAGAGGATTCAGGAGAAAGCAAAAGCAGTACTAAAAAAGACACAGGAGGAAATAAAGTGGTATGTAGATAAGAGGAGAAAAGAGAAAGAGAAATATCAAAAAGAGAACTTAGTAATACTAAGTACAAAGGATTTGAAGTGACAAATAAAAGAAAAAAGAACAGAAAAACTAACAGAATAGTTTATGGGTCCATACAAAGTAAAAAGGGTAGTCTTAACAAATACAATCAAGCTTGAATTACCAGATACTATTAAAATATATCCAGTAGTCAACATAAATAAAGTACAATTGTATAAACCACTAGTAGAAGGCCAGAAAGTAGTTCTACCACAACCAGTAGTCATAGACAAGGAAGAAGAGTATAAGGTAGAAAAAATCTTAAATAAGAGAAAGGTACAAGGAAAGAACAAGTTTCTAGTCCAATAGAAGGGGTATATAGCAGAGGCAAACACATGGGAAGGACAAGAAAATTTAGAAAATATGAAAGAGTTGGTTGAAGAGTTTGAGAGGGAGTATAGAGAAAAGGCCAAAGAAATTAGATGACAGAAACTGAAAGTAAAAGAAGAAAATAAATTCAGTCAAGAATTACCAAGGGAGTTTACAGTCAAACTAGTATATAGATAGAGAAGAAAAAGATACAAGAAGAAGAAAGAGAAGAGATAGGAAAAAAATTGGAATAAATAGAAAAGTTCCTTAGAATGAGAAACCTTGAAAGGGGAGCTATGTTATAAGTTGGCTCCAAAGAAGAAAAATATCTTCTGTATATTCATCAACTTGATAGAGAATTTCTAGAAATATAATGTAGGGAAGATATAAATAGCATGGGACAATATTATATAAGAACTATATAGTTACTAGTTATAGTCTTGTGACCATGGGAAGTAGGTATATAGACTATAGGACATTTGTATAAGTACTAGTAAAAATCTAATAGAGGACTCTATTGAGTTCTTCTCTTTCAATTGTCACTGGTTGGGGTTAGAGCTTCAGTTCTAAGTCTATACTCTTAATACTTAATCACACTCCAAGTTTGAGTTGACAAGAAGAACTTGATGGAGTTTTTATTGGATTCTATACACTACTTATATAACTACATAGTCTGTATACTACTCTCCTATACTTATCATCATATAACTCTATTATATAACACAACACTGCAATATTCTAACATGTGACTGTAATATGTGACATCAGTTATGTGCTACTTTTCTATACTTCTTTCTTGTATAGTAAGTCTAAATAAAAAGAGAAAAGAAAAAGAAAAGAAAAAAATATAAATAATAACTTAGCTATTTTGCCAAGTCATGATGATTCTATTGGAATATATTGAAATATATACTTATATATGTAAAAAAAACCATTGATTACAGAATCATATATAGAGGAGAAGGAATATTGAACCCTATAAGCTATATAGACTTAGATTATACAAGCTACAAAAATACAAGATGTTTAACAAAGGGAAATATTTTGATTATTGCAAATGAACCAGTATCTTAGAAGAGCAAGTGCCAAGAAATAATGGTACTATTTATGGTGTAGTTGGAATATATGGCCTTTATATGTATAATAGCTCAGATATTGTAGATAATAAAATTCTTTGTTGAGATTGGTCTACCTGTAACCAATCCAATTACTATTTATCCAGACAATAACAGGTCTATTTTCAATAGTACTAATAACAAAAACTATTACTAAACAAAGTACATTGATGTAAAATTCCACTTTGTAAAGGAATACACAAAGAAGAGAGAGATCATATTTATATATATCCTATCTTTAGATAATCTTGCCAATTTATTCATGAAACCTCTTTCTTGTAAAATAATAAGACTAGCTTCAGCAATAGATCTCAATCCCAAAGGAAGAGCTATACTAGTCTAGGAAAAGTATTGAAGTGGACCTTTATAGTCATAGAACCAGAGCTTTACTGATATCATCATTCTAATGGTACTATAGCAGTCAGCCAACTGCTAAGTTTATATATTGGACATACTTTACTATTACACCTCAGTTATCAATCTACATTGTTGATCACTAAGACTTACTGTATAAAAAATAACACTAAAACTAAGGGGTATTCTATTGTTAGGTCTAGGATTTTCATCAAGGTTCAAGGTAGTAGATACCTTGAATTCAGAATTGTCTATTGTCATACATGTAAAAACTAGTTGCTCTCTTTACCAGTAGTAGTTGTATTCATAGTAGATAATGGTTTAAAGCCTCCTTATCAGGTATTTGCTGCTGATCACTCTTTTTTTCAAAGCCAAGAGAAGATTGTCTCTCTTTGTCTCCTTCTAGCCAATAATACATCTCAATTGTATAGCTACAGTATTAGCAATTTGGGTTAATGCAAATGAGCTAAGACCTTTGCTCTTGTCTAGGAGCAGATATTTAGAGTGTAAGTGTGCTTTGGGTATTATTGGTAAGTCAGTTTCTATGAGATTTAGTATACTAGATCTAAAGGTGAGCTATGGCATTTACAGAAGTCATTTCTGGATTGTAGAGCAGTATGGTTGCTGAGCTCCAGAATTCAGGTAAGAAAGATATAATTATATTCTTGAAATCTTTATTAGTGATTTTTGATCCTAAGGCCCTGGCATTCAACTACTTGCTGTGCATATCAATAATGAAATTATTGAAGTCAATTCAGTTAGAGTAAATTGCATTTTATAGGATTTGTTCTATACTTAGTTGTACCATGTGTTGGATACTTTTTTGTAAGTATTTATATATGAAGTCTAGGCTTTGGCTGCAGTACCATCAATGTTAATTCCTAATTCAGCTAGGTTCTTTGTATTAATTAAAAGTAGACCCAAAGTGTTATGACATAGCCAAAATGGCTAAGTAATTATTTATATTTCTTTTTTTTTTTTCATATTTGGACTTACTACACAAGGAAGTGTAGAAAAGTATCACATGATATGCCACATGTCATATATCATATGAAAAAAATAGAGTCACATGATGAGTGTGGGAAATTAGTGCACAGACCATGTAGTAGTTGTATAAGTAGTGTACAGAAATTAAACAAGAATTCTATTGAGTTCTCCTTGTCAACTTGGACTTGGAGTGTGATTAAGTCATCTCAGGCTAAGTCACTATACAAAGTCCAAGCATTATGTACTCTCCATTCCTTAGGAGAAGGGGTTTCTGAGTCCCAAGGAGTTTTAGTGGAAGAAGCTTCATTGGCTAGTGGAGTAGAGGTATCATGCCCTCTCCCAGTAGTGTGATACCTGAGAGTTATATCACATCACTTTCTGGGGCATGCCAGGTTTCTAAGGAAGAATGACTGGAGTAAAAATTGTTGAAAGCTTGAGGAAGTACTCACTACAGGTGCATTGGTCTTTTCCCGAGGTGTACAATTATTGCAACTTCTCCCCGATCATAGGGTTG
>Ga0153925_1000044_pt1 | contig 23988 bp, 23 predicted proteins | sample TSNJ009MetaG_FD_104684 | JGI IMG/M metagenome (GOLD analysis project Ga0153925, IMG submission 104684) | Attine ant fungus gardens microbial communities from New Jersey, USA - TSNJ009 MetaG | ecosystem: Host-associated > Fungi > Mycelium > Unclassified | place: USA: New Jersey, Wharton State...
GTCTTGTGACCTCCACTCTGCTCCCTTGCTGTTGGAGGAGCATGGTATTGACCTGCTGTTGCAGGGTTGTGATCATGGCAAGGAGTTGCTCCTCTCTGGTTTGGGGGGCAGGTGCTGAAGGGTGTTCTCCCTGTTGCTATTGTTGTTGGCGAGACATTGGTGATGGTGATGGTGATATTGATGTTTCCTCGTAGGAGGATGAGCAATCTTCTTTATCTGTACTTATGGCTGACTACTGACTAAAAAGGGTAAAACAATACTATCCCTAAGAAGGGAATCCCTAAGCTAGGCAGGCCTTTAAGAGGTTTTCCATCGTTCCCCTGCATAGACCAATCACAATGGATTGGTAGCATGGAGCTGCTAGTGAAGAACTAATTACAAGCCCACTCAATATAGAGATCAGGTCTCAGGCAGGGACATGAGCTTTGTCCAGGCCATCTACCCACTGTCCCTAACTGACAGTGAAGTCCCCTTTACAGCTAGGGCCCGCTATCCAAGAGGCTTGAGAGCGCTGTGCTCTCTAGCGAGGAAGGGTATAGAGCAAGTGTAGTGGGGGAAATCACTTGCGGGGCTGGTATAAAGCCAACTGCACCTTTAAGTGATTTTGAGCAGGGTTCGAGGTGAACAGTGCTCGGATGTGGTATTGAGTTTTTGTGTTATCAATAGACAGTGAATGCTCTTAGTGATTACCCTAGGTGGATGTTCAAGAAGAACTCGATGGAGTTCTTCATTGGATTGCAGCCCTACTTATACTACTACTACAGTGGCTGTACCCTAAAGTCCTACGATCACATGCTCTTTCCAGAATGTTCTATGATCACCTGACCTTATCACGTGATTTGACTTACTGTTTATATCCTTACTCCATTGTATGCTTGTAGAGTTTTGGATTCAGTGTTTGAATGCATAGGAAACCTTTTCCTGTTTTGGGCTCTCATAACATTCCCATTAGATTCTATATACTACTTATACAACTACTACATGGTCTGTGCACTACTTTCCCACACTTATCATATGATGTCATCATGTGATATGACCCTGTGACATCCTTGACATATGACTCTATGACATGTGATATTGTCATATAACACTTTTCCACACTCTTTCCTTGTGTAGTAAGTCCAAATGAGAAGAGAAAAGAAAAAGAAAAAAAAAGAGATATAAATAATGACTTAGCCATTTTGCCAAGTTATAACATCCTCAATACCTCTTTCTGTTATGACTTGGCAAAATAGCTAAGTCATTATTTATATTTCTTTTCTTTTCTTTTCTTATTTGGACTTACTATACAAGGAAGGAGTATAGGAAAGTGTTACATGACTAATGTTATATATCATAGTCACATGTTAGGATGTTACAGTGTCACATTATATAATGAAGTCACATGATGAGTATAGAAGAGTAGTGCATAGACTATGTAGTAGTTGTATAAGTAGTATACAGAATCCAATAAAAACTCTATCAAGTTCTCCTTGTTAACTCAGACTTGGAGTGTGATTAAGTTGCCTCAGACTAAATTACTACACTAGAACTTGATTCTACATCTAGAGCACTGTCTACCTTGGACCTTGCTTATCTTAACTCTTATAATCTTTTTGATCCTCAACCAGTAGTTATCACAATCACTAGCTACCTCCATACATAGCTAGGCTCTTGGCTTAAGGGGACTTGATAGTCAGTTAGGGACTATTGGTGGAAGTGTAGTACCAAGCTCAGGTATTATGTCTAAGATCTGATCTGCTAATTGAGTAGTATTGCCAGTAGTTACTTATATCTTTTCACTTTATAAACCTTGTGCTAAAGTTCTATTGTAGGCTGTATACACAAAGGAGTAATGCTACATTCTTAGGAAGGTGTTTAGGTTAGAGATCCTCTTCTTGGGATAATAGTATAACCATGGTATTAGAGCAGTAGTAAGTAAGGCAGTAGATATCTAGCTAGATGAAGATCTTGTACTCCAGTAGATGTAATATTAGTGAGATCATTTTCTATTCTGACTTCTCTGGAGACATAGCACCATATCTCTAGATTGATATAACTCTCTTATGAGCAGCATGCTCAATCAATAGTATGCCCTCACCAAACTAAGAGCAGAATTAGAAGAAAAAGATAGGAGAAAGTATTAGAGCTGTAAAAAGTTTGGGCACCTGGCCCATAACTATAGAAACAAGAATAAGGAGAAGGGGGAACCAATCCCCAAAAATAAATTTGAAGTGTTGTCAAGTAGAGTGATAAGATGTATGTAAGGGCAACTGGAGTGGAGTGGACTCCAGGAGAATCCTTAGTAATATTACACTCCTAAATATATTATAACTCATCTCCAGAAGAATCCTTAGAAATTAGGGTAAGGCTTCCAGGGTATACTTTTACAGTATATATATTCCTACTGCTGAGGTATCCATGATCCTATAGTTCTGTTAGTCAGAGTTAGGAGTCTCCAAGTCAAGCCAAAGGGAATTAAATATTACATAGTAATATTTAATTAAGTACAGGGTTACTCCAGGCTATGAGTCTAGTGTTTCAGGGGTGGCATTGGTAGGGTCCCCTTACACCCCTTGCCTTCACATTCCTCATACTCTACATAGGTCACTACTATCTCCTCTGTAATCTATCCTCTCTTAAGTAGAAGTACCTCTTCTGGGGGCATACTCCACTTGTTACAGTATTCCTGTATCTTTTTCCATATGGGATGCACTGGCCTTCTCTCTTGCTATGCCTTTTGTAAACCAACCATACATGCCATCTGCTTACTTTTCCTTTTTTCTCTTTTTACTTCTATATTTGGGCATTCCTATTTACAGTGCCCAACCTCCCAACATCTAAAATACTTTGCTTTTTTTATTCTTTTCTGCCATCTCACCTTTATTTCATCTCTTACTCTATACTACATCACCCTAGTTGCTAACATCTCATATCTATTTTGGGGTTTTTCTCTTTTCTCCTTCTTCTCTTCTTTCTTTGTCCTATAGTTATAGACCAGATGCCTGAACTTTCTATAACTCCAACATTCTCTTTCTCTTCTTCCCTCTAACTATGCCCTTAGTAAGGCAAGGGCTTGCTTTTCTTTGAGCATATTGCTTAATAGGTCGTTATGTTGTTGTTGAGACATAGTGTTAATACCTCAAGGTCAAAGTGAAAGGTTTTGATTTTACTTAAGTTATGTCTGCTGAAATACAAGATCTTTACCCAGTCAGACACCTACTACCTTACTAACTATTGCCCTAGTACTAGGGTTACACTATCACCTCTAAGAAGAGGATCTCTACTCTAAGCAGCTTCTTAAGAATGTACTACTATTTCTCTGCATGTATGGATCACAATGGACCCCCAGTACAAGATTAATAAAGTAAAAGAGTACAAGTAGTCTACTGAATACCACTCAATTGCAAGGTCAGGTCTTGGATATGATACCTGGGTTTAGTACTACACTGCCACTAGCAGTTCCTAACTGACTATCAAGTTCCCTTAAGCCAAAGGCCTGGCTATGTATAGAGGTGACTAGCAATCATGATGATCACCAGTCAAGGATCAAAATAATATGAGAGTAAAAGAGTAGACAAGGCTTGAGGTGAACAGTATCTAAAAAGTGGTATTGAGTTCTTCTGTTATATGATTCAAGTCAAGTTAACTCAATAGCTAAGTCTTTGAGGGTTACAAAGAGAACTTAATAGGATTCTTGTTTAATTGTGCCAGCTACTTATACAAGTATGCTATTTGCTCTTGTTTACATTGATGGTATTCTACAACCAGCCAAGAGGCTGTTGGTTCAATTCTCTTGTCTGTTATTCTATATATATCTTTGGTCATAGTCAAGGTGATTCATGATAGCTATCTCAAAGTCATGACACAGAAAAACAATCTGTCTCTGCAATTCCAGATTCCAGGGTACATAGATTTTCCCTCAGAAGCAGAGTAAGCTGTCTATGTGGGACCATTCCAAGGAGTGTAATAACTTGTTGGCAGATTGCTGTAGCTCCAGGGCAGCTTTTGTAACCAGCTCTTCTAAGTCTCTATTTTAGTTACTATGTTGGATGTCAGAGAGCACCTTTTGTTTAATTCCAGCAAGCTCAACTTCCTCTAATGTTTGGAGAACAAAGAACTCTGGTTAGAGGAGCATGATGCCTTCATTATTGTTAGCTCTAGTTCTATGGTTAGATCTTTGTGACAGAGTGTTGGGCTTCCCCATCAATTATCTAGGATGGTGGCAAAGGGCAAAGTCAAAATGAGCAAGATACAGTAACACTAGTACTAGAGCAGAGGTCACAGCTAGTTTGAGAGTATCAAAAGCCTTCCACTCTTTGTTGGTCTAGACCTACAGTTGGTTGGCTTGGGTAAGGTCAAAGAAGAGTTATACTATAGTCAAGAAATCTTGTACAAACCTCCTGTAAAAGTTGACAAAGCCTAAAAATGCCTGGATATCAGTCCAATTCTCTAGGGTTGGCCATTTATGAACTTCCACAACCTTAATGAAGTCTATAAACACCTCATTTTCTAAGATAATCAGGCCCAAGTACTCAATCTACTCCTTTTGGAAATCACACTTTTCCAGGCAAAGAAACAGCTTGTATTCTGCTAAGACCTCAAGCACTCTCTAGACAGCCCTTGTATATTCTTTCATAGTCTAGGTGAAGACAAGAATATCATCTAGATAAACAACTACAATACCTTCTACTATGAGATCCCAGAAGATATTGTTTATCATCATTTGAAATATGGCCAAACTGTTAGTTATGCCAAAGAACATTACCAGTAGTTTTGTTACAAACTTCACTCAGACTATAACTCTAGGAATACTTGACTGATTTCAACGATCTAAATGGCCACTAAAAGTCCTTAAGAAGACCTTACAAATGGTACTAAAAAAGTCTCAAGGTGATCAGTATTCACTGAGTTATCAGTAGATCAGTTGGCAATAACCAAGTTACCAGACACTAAATTGCTGATATCTCAGGAACTACTTAACATAATCATTTACTTTAATAACCATTATGAAGCTCTCTTCAATGTACTTCTTTAGGCTATAAATAGACCCCAAGGCAATAAGATCCCATGGAGATACAAGGTCCTTAATGTTTGCACATAACACTGATCTTTATTTATAGATTATCATCTGTTCTTGAATAGAACAAAGGACTGTCCTAAGACAGTTAGGTTATCTCTATTTCAAGAACAATAATACTTCTATATGTAGAGCAATAGATAGTGATTATGTGGTAGACTGTCCTAGTGCACAGACCACTACAATTATGTATTTAAGGACTTTATGTCTGAGAATAAACCTTAGACTTAACAACATCTTTTGCTATTTGTCTAACTTCACTTTTTTGAGCACTTTAATTATCAAATCAACCAATTACAAATCAGTAAGTGACCATTTGTGATAGATTTCAATAGTCCATGGTTAGTATAGAAAGCTACCTTCCATTCATCTCTGGGTTTGATATTTATGTTGTTAAAACCCTAGCAAACATTGAGCTTGGTAAAATACTTGGCCCCACAGAGCTGCAAGACAAGCTTGGAGATCAGAGACAGGGAGTACTTGTTTTTAATTGTTATAGAGTTGAGGGACTGATAGTTCTGGACTAGGTAGAGAAAACCATCCTTCTTCTTGATAAAGAATACCAGAGTGGCTATAGAAGATTTAAAAGATCAGATCCATCCAGTATGTAAGTTTTCTTTGAGAAAAGTGTCTAGCTCTTTCTGTTCTATGGAGGACAGAGAGCATACCTTCAAGAACTTGGGCTCCAACCTGGGGATGAGTTTAATCATATGATCCCAGTGACAATATTCTAGAAGGATGTCAAAGTCCTCCTTTGCAAACATGGTTTCAAACCCTCTGTGTAAGAGGACCCTACCAATGCTGTCTCTGAAACACTAGACTCATAGCCCAGAGTGACCCTGTACTTAATTAAATATTACTATGACTATAGGATCAGAAATGTCTCAGCAGTAAGAGTATATATTGTAGAGGTACACTCCAGGAGTATCACAAATAGCCACTTACTGATTTATGAGTTGATGATTTAATAATCAAAAGGCTCAAAAAAGCAAAGTTTAGACAGTAGTAAAAGATGTTGTCAAGTCTGAGGTTTATCCTCAGTGTCATGACACAGTCAAAATGGCTAAGTCATTATTTATTTTCTTTTTCTTTTCTTTTAAATAGAAAACTAGAGAATAACTAAAAGAGATATGCAGGAGCCCATAAATAGAAGTAAATACAGAATATGTATAAGTAGTGTACTATAATCAATGAGAACTCTATTGAGTTCTCCTTGTCAACTTGGACTAGGAGGGTGATTAAGTCATCTCAGGCTAAGTCACTACACTCAGATATACAATCCTTAAATACATAATTGTAGTGGTCTATATACAAGAACAGTCTACTACATAATCACTACCTATTGTTCTATATATAGAAGTGTTATTGTTCTTGAAATAGAGATATCCTAACCACCTTAGGGCAGTTCTTTGTTCTATTCAAGGATAGATAATAATCTATGAGTAAAGATCAATATTATATACAAATATTGAGGATCTTGTATCTCCATGGGATTTTATTGCCTTGGAGTCTATTTATAGCCAAAAGAAGTGCATTGAAGAGAGCTTTACAATGGTCATTGAAGTAAATAATTATGTCAAGTAGTTCCCAAGATATCAGTGATTTAGTGTTTGGTGACTTAGTGATTGCCAACTGATCTGCTGATAACTTGGTGAATACTAATTGTCTTGAGATGTTTTTGGTACCATTTAAAAGGTCTTAAGAGCTTTTGGTGGCCATTTAGATTGTTGAAATTGGTTGAGTATTTCTAGAGTTATGGTCCAAATGAAGTTTATAACAAGGAGCTTTATTCTAATCTCTAAGAATTCTCCTAGAGGTGAGTTGTAATGTATTTAGAAGTATAGTATTATCTAAGGATTCTTCTGGAGTCTGCTCTGCTCTGGTTGCCCTTACACTCTAGCATAGTTAAACATGAGACTGGAGGCCACTTGTGCTTTTATACTGTGATGGGCCCCCTCTACTAAGCATTATGAGGTAGTAGCAGTGGCTCAGAGGTCTTCATGGTCAAAGATGGGTACAAGTTGAGTGATAAACAAGTGATCCTCTAACTTCCAGTCTCTTTTGTCTATTCTGTTAGGTATTTCTTCTCTCTCTTCTACAAGTTTAGATATAAAACCATTCCAACAAGTGTTTACAGCTTAGACTTCCTATCTCTTCTTCAGGGTGTACTCCTTTCATAACACTCAACACCCTTTGTAATATATTGGATATTGGATCATGAGTACCTCTCTCTTTTGCCAATCAACCTTTGGGTTGTAGTCCTTGAGCCAGGAGTATCCAAGTATGAGATTCTGCTTTCCCAAGCTAGAGATTGTAAGGAACATCTATTCTGAATGAGAGTCATACTAGAGGGTGATATCCACTACTTCTGTGATTTGGCCTGCTGTCAGTAACTGACTGAGAAACCTTAAGCTAGAATTTAACTCAAGGCAGTTCTTCAGAGTTAGAAGAGAACTTGATAGGGTTCTTGCTTAATTGTAGTCTACTATATATACAGGTATACTATTTGTCCTTGTTTATACTACAAGCTATCCATCAACTACTGGTTCAACTCCAGTTCATGTCCAATCTATTTATAGTACTTTATCATAGCTGGGGTGACTCATAATACCTGCCTTGTTAAGAGATCTATCTATATTAAATACTGGTATAGAACAAGAGATGCTCCAAGTATTGATTTTTTTGGAGCAGACAAAGTTTTTGTCAATGAAACTACCTATTGCTCTATAGTCTAGAAGAGCCTGAATAGAGTGGACCTTGCTAGTGTCTGTGGTGAGGAGCTCTATGGGTAGAACAAGAGATACTCTGCAAGTGTCCAACATACTAGTAGAAAGTTGCTTGGGCAGTTTTCTTTTCTATTTTGGTTTCTAGAAGGGAGTTTTGTCATTAGAATTGGAAAGAAGTACATTTATAGGTTCATTTATACTTGTATTACTTTCTTCTATGACAAGTATACTGAACCTATTTAAGAGAAGCAACTGGGGTACACTCTTCACCAGATGCTCTATACAAAATTCTTCTCTACTAGAGGCTTCTCTTTCTTAGAAACTGAATTCTTCAAGGCCAGCAGATCTTCAATCAGTTCCTCCCACTGCTCTGTTATCAGCTGTCTCATATCCAGGCAGTAAAGGGGACAAAAGAGACTATTAGCCTGGTATAAGCTAAATATGCAGTACCAGGTCCCAATTACATGCTAAAGAGTTTGTGGGAATGAATCAAGAATAAAGGTATTAAAAAAGTGATATAGAAACTTAGTATAGTAAAGTAAGGTAAAAGTGTTCAAAAAGAATATAAGCTCAATCTAGATCTGCCTTGCATAGTGTCTCTAAGATACCAACCTTTATGTACTATAACAAGCTTACTATCAAAGTAGTTAATAAACTACTTCTGGATCTTATAATACTCAACCAAGCTCTCATCTATACCTCCAACACTGGACCTTATGGGTATGATATGATCTGAGTTGATGGCTAGCCAGACTTTCTAAGCCTGTTACCTTGGAGAAGGTTGTCTAAGTAACTACTATGTCTTGTCTCTAGAAAGAGTAAGAGTATAGAGTGAATTTACCTCAATCACCCAACCACTTTACTTAGAACTCATATAAGTGCTAGAAGACAACTCTAGAGCTCTTGAGATGGTAGCAGATGTCAAGATTGCATGCCCTCTCTTGCTGGCTCCCTGAGTGTCATATTAAAATTACAAATTGATGAAACTTAATAAAAAAAATGAATAGAAAAGGAAAATGCTTCTTCTTCTAGCCTCTTTCACTTCTCTCCTTCTCAACTGTACTATGTGGATATGTTCAATATTGCCTTCCATCCTGCTATACCAGCCTGTCACTACCATGTGCTCCTGCCTCACCTCTATACTACCATTCCCTATTAACATCTCCTGATCTCCCAACTGGCTACTTTCTACCTGAGTATGATCTAGAAACTAGCTTTAACATATACAAGTATGCCAGCTTACAATATTATTATATACCATATCTACTTCTTGGTTGAGTCTAGCAATGATGAGATCACAAGTCATTAATAGACTTTGATCTGTTACTTTGGTATTATATTTGTCTAAGTCTATTCTAGATTGAAAGTCTATAGCATTCCAAAGATATTCCAGAGTTTCTGAGTTCCAGAGCATCAATATTAATAGTCTGTCTCTAAGAAACCTGATGCTAGCTCATTAGTCTTGTCTCCCAAGGTATATACTATTAAGTAAGTGACAGCTTGGTGACCATCTGGTAAAAGTGACCTTTGGTGGTCTTTTATACATCTAAGGGCTTGTAGGAGGTTTCTAGGATAAACTCAAATACTGAATTTAGGAGTATAAAGTGTATCCCATGTTATATTTCTGCAGAAAATTCACTGGCAGCATAACAGCAGTGGAGGTAGTCCTTGACCAAGTAGTTGGTGTCTCCGCAGTGATAGCACCCCTTTGGAGATAGCTGCTGAGATTTTCTGGTAATGTTTATGTCCATGGCCATCAATGAAGCCAATAGGACTAGAGGGGGTTTGACAGGCAGAGGAGGAGCTGAAGTGAACAGGGAATAAACAACTAGAGGAGGAGAGTAGATTAACAATAGAGGAGAGGCATAAGCTAGCATGAAATGTGTTATAAAAAAGTGACTACTAAATAGTGACATAGAGATATAACAAAATACCTGTTCAAAGAACTACATAAATAGCTAGACCCTCATTAGCAAGTAGTCTTGCTAATATTACCCTTTTGGTGTAGTTGTAAACCATACAGTATATGACTACTAATCCATAGTGCAACTGTGACAGACTAGAGGGGCAGTTGTCTCTGGTTTGACTGGAAGGCTTTGTTGGCTAGTCAATGTTATGACTTGGCCAAATGACTAAGTCATTATTTATTTTTCTTTTCCTTTTCTTTTATTTTATTAGGAAATCAATGGATGTGAGAGAGGATGACTCAAAAGAGATACACAGGACTTTGTAAATAAGGGTAAATACAGAATGTGTACAAGTAGTATACAGAAAGCAAATAGGAACTCTATTGAGTTTTCCTTGTCAACTCAAACTAGAAGGGTGGTTAAGTCATCTCGGACTAAGTCACTACAGTCAAGTCTGGTCAATTCTTTAGGCTACTTTGTACTAGGTTTCTAGAGCCATATCTCTAGGGTGTCCAATAGGCATGGTCACTATCTAGTTTTGGATTCCAGCTTGCAGTTCTCTCCAAAATTTGACAACCAAGGTATGGAGGTCTATATAGCTGGTGTTGGAGACTAGGGTCTAAAAGAAGTCCAAATAGTCTTCCATTGTCTAATTGTTTTGATAGTAGGAGGACCTCTCCAAGACATTAGTGGCATTTGCCTCTGCATTGACTAGAAAGAATTGAGCCTTGAACTGTTGTTCAAAGGCTGACCAAGATATAATAGAGAAAATACCAGTGTCTACTTCTCTGTAGAAGAGGTTTTTAGACCACTTGGTTCTTGGGGCTCTCATAACATGGCCCCCCCTTCAAGTTTCCTCGTCCCAAGGAATTTTTCCATCAACTCCAGTTTTTGTCCCAACTCTTTTCCCTTTCCCTTTTGTATCTCCTTTTTCCCCAACTATATAGCAATTTTGCCATAAACTCCCTAGATAATTCCTGACTAAATTTCTTTTCTTCTTCTTCTTGCTCCTGTCATCTTAGTTCTTCAACCTCTTCTCTGCATATTCTCTCAAACTCTTTTACCAACTCTTTTGCATTTTCCAAGTTTTCCCTATTCTCCCAAGTATCTTCTATCATATACCCCTTCTACCTCACCAGAAACTTTTCCTTCTCCCTAACTGTTCTTTTGTTTACAATTTTTTCTACCTGGAATTCCTTTTCTTCTTCAATAATGACCAGTTTTGGTAGTGTCTTCTTCTGCTCTTTTACCTGTGGTTTATAGAGTCATATTCTACTTACGTTAACTACAGGGTGTATTCTAATAAACTTAGGTAGTTTTAACTCTATTGCATTGCTAGAGATGATTCCCTTAACTTTGTAGGGGCCTACAAAATGCTTTGTCAATTTCTTTGATCTCCTTCCCTTCATCTGCCATTTTAAGTCTTTTGTACTTAGCAGTACTAAGTCTGCCACTCTGTATTTTTCTTTCTCCTTTTGCCTTCTATTTGCAAACTTCTTCATTTCTTCCTGTGCTTTCCCTAGCACTGCTTTTGCTTTCTCCTAGATTTTCTTCATTCTTTCTATAAATTTCCCTGCTACTTCATACTTCCTCTTTCTCCTAGATTTTCTTCATTCTTTCTATAAATTTCCCTGCTACTTCATACTTCCTCTTTTTCCTCCCTTCAAACCCCATCCTTGGATTCTGACCATAGTTCACTTTGAATAGCAATATTTTTATTGCTGTGTGGATTTTGTTGTTGTATGCAAATTCCACTGTTCCTAATCAATCCAGCCACTGCTTTTGTCTATGGTCAATGAAGACCTTTAGATACTGCTCTAACTCCTGGTTTATCCTTTCCGTCTGCCTATCTGTTTGAGGGTGATAGACTGTGGAGAGTTTCGTCTGGATTCCCAACAAGTTATTCAACTCCCTCATCATTCCTGCTGCGAACTACACTCCTCTATCTGATTGTTATCAATAGACAGTGAATGTCCTTAGTGATCACCCTAGGTAGATGTTCAAGAAGAACTCGATGGAGTTCTTTGTTGGATTGCAGTCCTACTTATACTACTACTACAGTGGCTGTACCTTAGAGTCCTGCGATCACATGTCCTTTCTAGAATGTTCTATGATCACCTGACCTTGTCATGTGATTTGACTTGCTGAGTCCCTATACTATTTATATTCTTACTCTGTTGTATGCTTTGAGGTTTTGGATTAAGTGTTCAAATATATGAGAAACCTTTTCCTGTTTGGGGCTCTCATAACACTGATATAATGCTTTCTGGAAGTCCATGTAACTTTCATACATGATCTTAAAACAGCTTTGCAAGTCCTTTTCTCCATTGTAGCTATAAAATGTGCCATTTTGCTAAAACAGTTGCATACTACCAGAATAGCATCATATCCCTGGGCTAATGGCAGCTTGGTGATAAAGTCTGCCAAGATGTGGCTCTATAGCTTTTCTGGGATTGCATTGGGCATCAGCTTTCCTGCTGGTGCCTCGCTCCAGTTTTTGTATCTCTGGCACACATCATATTCATCCACATATCTTCCTACTTCTTTCATTACTCCTGGCCACCAGTAATTCCTGGTGACCAACTCTGCCATCTTCTATCTTCCTCCATGTCCTCCTACTGGGGTGTCATGGTGTAGTTGGATTATTTCCCTCCTGAGGTCCTCTTCTAGTATGTATATTTTTCTTTCCTTTAGTACTATTCTGTCTTCTACTTCCCACTCTTTATCTTTCAGTGCTTTTATTCCCGCTCTTTTTAACTCTTCCACTGCTTTTACTATCTTCTCATCCCCTTCCTGCGCCTTTTTGATTCTTTCTCTTAGGTCTTCCTCCTGCATTATTGTTTCTGCCCCCCTGATCCACTCTGGCTTTATCAGTTTCTGGTCTTTGTTGTCTCTTTCCACTCCCTCCTGCCAGTCTAGTCTTCTGCTTAATCCATCCGCCTTTCCCATGCTCTTTTCTGGAATGTACTTTAATATGAAATTAAATCGCAATAGGTATAGGGCCTATCTTGCTTGTCTGCAGTTTAATTTTTGACTCGTCATAAAATACTAGAGGTTCTCATGGTCTGTCCAGATTTCAAATTCAAGTTTCGCTCCTTCCAAGTAATGTCTCCATGCTTCTAGGCATCTTATAACTGCCAGCATCTCCTTATTGTGAATTTTATAGTTTCACTCTGTGGTATTTAATGATTTAGAGATGAAGGCTACTGACCTCCACTTTCCATCTTCACACTTTATTGATAGTACTCCCCTTGTTGTATAGTCTGAGGCATCTGCTTCCACTCTCATTTCCCTATCAATGTCCGGGATGGCCAGAACAGGTTCTGTGGTGAACACTGCCTTAAGTCTCTCAAACGCTTTCTTCTGCTCCTTCTCCCACTTCCACTTTTGCTCCTTCCTGACTAGCATGTATAGTGGTGCTGCTATCCTAGCAAAGTTCTTTATAAACCTCCTGTAGTAATTGGCGAGGCCTAGGAACTTTTGTACTTCCTTGATGTTCCTGGGTGCTGGCCAGCTCAGGACTTCTTCTATCTTTTCCTTCTGCATCTCCACTCCCTTTGGACCAATCACTATTCCCAGGAACTCTACCTCTTTCACTTTCCATTTGCATTTCTCCAGCTTCACAAACAGGTCGTTCTCCTCCAATCTCCTTAGCACTTCCTCCACCAGTTCATCATGGCCCTCCTCTGTATCTGTGGCCACTAAAATGTCATCAATGAAGGTTGCCGTGTCCCCTTGGTTTATGAGGTCCCTGAACAGATCATTCATCATTGCTTGGAAGGTAGTGGGGGAGTTTGTTAATCCAAAATACATAACTGTAGGCTTATATGCTCCAATATGTGTCATGAATGCTGCCTTCTATTTGTTCCCTTCCTTGATTCTGACATTATTATATCCCTATCTTAAGTCTAACTTTGTAAACACCTTCCTCTTTCCTACTCCATCTAATATATCTGCGATGAGAGGTAAAGGGTATCCATTTTTTATCGTCCACTGGTTTATATACCAATAATCTTGTACCATCCTCCGTACACCATCCTTTTTTGCCACAAAGTGTACTGGTGATGTTTGAGGTAATTTGGAGGGTTGGATATATCCTTTCCTCAACTGGTCTTCCACAAATGTCTGTACCTCCCTTCTTTCTTCTCTCGATAATGAGTATACCTTTCCTTTCTTTGGTGTAAACTCCTTCTTTAATTCTATGGTGTGATCCCAGGTTTTCCGTACTGGCATCCTTTCCAACTCTCTCTTTCCAAATACTTTTCTCTACTTCCAAAATTTTCTGGGCACCAGTCTTCTTAACGTTTCTTTGTCCTTGTCCTTTTCTATTTTCCTTGCTTCCTCTTCCTCTTCTTCTTGTTTTCTTCTCCCACATATCAGTGGACAATATGTCATTTTTACTTCCCCTTTTTCCTAGTCTATCTCTGGATTATGGACCGCTAGCCATGGCATATCCAGTATCAGCTCTGTTTTTCCCAAGTTACACACGTCCATCCTTGCCCTTTCCATATGTCCTTTGAAGAACATATTACACTCAACCTGGTGCATTATAGCTCCTCTCACATTTATTGTTCCATCTATATTCTGGACTAAGAGGGGTTTTTTTTAACTTTTCCATTTTAAACCCCTTTTCCTTTGCAAAGGTCGTGTTCATGAACAGACCTGTTACCCCACTATCCAATAGTACCTTTACTGCTACTCCTTCATGATTTTCCAACTTTTCTAACCCTACTTTCAACCAGACCTCCCTTAACAGCTATAGTATACGCCGTATGTCTCTTACTCTCTCAGTTGTATTGATGGAATTTAATTTATTGCCCAGTTTTTCTGGGCGCAATACACTGTATAGGTTATTGGAGGCCAGTTGAGAGCTCACTGTCCTCCATTTTCTTTTGCCGACTCTTACGGCATTTCCACTACTCTTCCTTTATGCCTTTTCCAACAATTTTTGGCCATATGGCTCCACTTCCCATATATGTAGCATGTTCTGTCTCCTCCTCTTCCTCTGTCTATATCCATTGCATTTGGGTCTCTCCTTGGACCCATCTGAGTTCCCCCTCTACTGAGTGTATTTCCTCCTCCTCCTCCTCTTCCTCTATACCCTCCCCCCATTCTTCACCTTATTTGCCCCCCTCTTTCTCTATATGATCCTCCCCCTCGTGGCTGCATATTTCCCCCTGGACATGCCGCATTCCTCCCCAACACTCTCTCCTCTGCCCTACTCTGTCTTTGGTTTCTGTCTAACCTCACCGCTCTTTCTTGCCACTCTCCAATGGTGGTTGGTGGTTCTTCTGCTTTGGCCAACTTCCTCCTGATGGCCCCATTCAGTCCTCTTTTAAACTCTTCAATGAGGGGTCTTCCCTCATAGCCACTCCTCCTGGCGACCTTTTTGAATTCTTGTACATACTCATTGCAGATCCTTCCTCTCTGTTCAATGGTCCTCAACTGCTCTATCTTTCTTTCTTCCTCCAATATCTCTCCAAAGTTGTTCCTTATCTTTGCAAATAACTGCTCTGCCAATTCCACTTCTGACTCCCCCTTTGCTAATTCATCCAACAAATTATCTTTCCATGCCTCTGCTATTCCTCCCTGTACATACAATAATACTCAGGCCACCTGGGTTGCCACCACTTCCTCTGTCATCTTTATTCTGATATATAGTCGAGCTGCATTCACAAATGTGCTCACTTCCTCCATTTTCCCACTAAAGACTTGAGGTCTTGCAACCTCCACTCTGCTCCCTTGCTACTGGAGGAGCATGGTATTAACCTACTATTGCAGAGTTGCAATCATGGTGAGGAGTTGCTCCTCTCTGGTTTGGGGGGGGGTGGATGCCAAGGGGCATTTCCTCTGTTGCTGTTGTTGTTGGCGAGATATTGGTGGTGGCAATGACGATGGTGACAATTCCTCGTAGGAGGATGAGCAGTCTTCTTCGTCTGTACTTATGACTGACTATTGACTAAGAAAGGTGAAACAATATTATCCCTAAGAAGGGAATCTCTAAGCTAGACAGGCCTTTTAGAGGTTACTATTGTTCCCCTGCGTAGACCAGTCACAATAGATCAGTAGCACAGAGCTGGTAGTAAAGAACTAATTACAAGTCCACTCGATATAGAGGTCAGGTCTCTGGCAGGGACACAAGCTTTGTCCAGGCTGTTTACCCACTGTCCCTAACTAACAGTGAAGTCCCCTTTATAGCTAGGGTCCGCTATCCAAAATGCTTTTGAGCACTGTGCTCGTTAGCAAGAATGATAAGAGAGTAAGTGGGTGGTGAGGCTGCGAGGTGCGAGGTCACCGTTTGGGAATTGAGTTCTTGTGTTATTGATAGACAGCGAATGTCCTTAGTGATCACCCTAGGTAGATGTTCAAGAAGAACTCGATGGAGTTCTTCATTAGATTACAGCCCTACTTATACTACTACTACAGTGGCTGTACCCTAGAGTCCCATGATCACATGTCCTTTCCAGAATGTTCTATGATCACCTGACCTTGTCATGTGATTTGACTTGCTGAGTCCCTACACTATTTATATCCTTACTCTACTGTATGCTTTGAGGTTTTGGATAAGTGTTCAAATGCATGGGAAACCTTTTCCTGTTTGGGGCTCTCATAACACTGATATAATGCTTTCTGGAAGTCCGTGTAACTTCCATATGTGATCTCAAAATAGCTTTGCAAGTCCTTCTGCTGATGTTTTCTCCATTGTAGCTATAAAATGCGCCATTTTACTAAAACAGTCGTATACTACCAGAATAGTATCATATCCCTGGGCTAATGGCAGCTTGGTGATAAAGTCTGCCAAGATATAGCTCCATAGCTTTTCTGGGATTGCATTGGGCATTAGTTTTTCTACTGGTACTTTGCTACGATTCTTGTACCTTTGATATGCATTGTATCCATCCACATACCTCTCCACCTCCTTTGTTGCTCCTGGCCACCAGTAATTCCTGGCGATCAACTCTGCTGTCTTCTATCTCCCTCCGTGTCCTCCTACCGGGGTGTTATAGTGCAATTGTATTATCTCCCTCCTGAGTTTCCCTTCTGGCACATATATCTTCCCTTCTTTAATTACTATCCCATCCTCTATTTCCTATTCTTTGTCTTTCAGTGTCTTTATTCCTGCCCTCTTTAGCTCTTCTACCACTTTCACTACTCTTTTATCTTCTTCCTGTGCTCTTTTGATTCTTTTCTTTAGGTTTCCTTCCTCTATCATTGTTTCAGCTCCCCTAATCCATTCTGGTTTTATCAGTTTCTAGTCCTCATTGTCCTTTTCCACTCCCTCCTACCAGTCAGGTCTTCTGCTTAGTCCATTTGCCTTTCCCATACTCTTTTCTGGAACATGTTTTAATGTAAAATTAAATTGTGACAGGTATAGGGCCCATCTTGCTTGTCTATGGTTTAATTTTTGGCTTGTTATAAAATACTGGAGGTTCTTATGGTCTGTCCAGATTTCAAATTCGAGTTTTGCTCCCTCTAAGTAGTGCCTCTATGCTTCTAGGCACCTTATAACTGCCAGCATCTCTTTATCATGAATTTCGTAATTTTGCTCTGTAGTATTCAACGATTTAGAGATGAAGGCCACTGGCCTCCACTTCCTATTCTCATACTTTGTTAACAATACTCCCCCCATTGTGTAGTCTAAAGCATCTGCCTCCACTCTTATCTCTCTATTGATATCTGGAATAGCTAAGACAGGCTCTGTGGTGAATACTGCCTTAAGCCTTTCAAATGCCTCTTCTTGTTCCCTTTTCCATTTCCATTTCTGCTCCTTCCTGACCAGTATATGCAGCAGTGTTGCTAACCTAGTGAAGTCTTTTATAAATCTTCTATAATAATTGGTGAGACCTAAAAACTTCTGCACTTCTTTGACATTTTGGGGTACCGGCCAGTTTAGTACTCCCTCTACTTTTTCCTTCTGCATTTCCACCTCTCTTGGACTGATTACTACTCCCAGAAATTCTACCTCTCTTACTTTCTATTTACACTTTTCAGGCTTTATGAATAGGTCATTCTTCTTTAACCTTTTTAGTACCTCCTCTACTAACTCATTGTGTCCCTCTTCAGTGTCTGTGGCTACCAGGATATCATTGATGAATATCACCATGTCTCTCTAGTTTATGAGATCTTTGAATAGGCCATTCATCATTGTTTGGAAGGTAGTGGGAGAGTTTGTTAACCCAAAGTACATGACCGTGGGTTTGTAAGCTCCAATATGCATTGTAAATGCTGCCTTCCACTTGTCTCCCTCTTTGATCCTGACGTTATTGTATCCCCACCTCAGGTCCAGCTTTGTAAACACCTTCCTCTTTCCTACTCCATCCAGTATGTCCACAATGAGAGGTAAGAGGTACCCATTCTTTACCATCCACTGATTTATATGTCAATAGTCCTGTACTATTCTCCATATGCCATTCTTCTTTGCTACGAAGTGTACTGGTGACATTTGGGATGACTTGAAAGGTTGGATATATCCTTTTCTTAGCTGGTCTTCTACAAATGCTTGCACCTTCTCCCTTTTCTCCCTGGACAGTAAGTACACCTTTCCCTTTTTCGGCATAAATCCTTCCTTCAACTCTATAGTATGGTCCCAGGTTTTTTGTACTGGTATCCTTTCTGACTTCTTTTTCCTGAATACCTTCCCCCACCTCCAAAACCTTTTAGGTACCAGTTTTTTCAATGTTTTTTTGTTCTTGTTCCTTTTCACTTTCTTTACTTCCTTTCTCTTTTCTTCTTGCTTTCTCTTTCCACATATAGGTGGACAGTGCATCATTTCTACCTCTCCTTTCTCCCAATCTATCTCTAGGTTATAGGCTGCTAGCCACAGCATTCCCAGTATTACCTCTGTTTTTCCTAAGTTACATACATCCATCCTTGCCCTTTCCATATGTCCTTTGAAAAACATGTTGTATTTCACTTAATGCATTATAGCTCCCCCTGCATTTACTGTACCATCCACATTTCTAACTAACAGGGGATTTTTGAACTTCTCCATTTTAAACCCCTTTTCTCTGGCAAAGGTTGTATCCATGAATAGACCTGTTGCCCCACTGTCTAGTAATGCTTTCACTGCTATCCCCTTATGGCTTTCTAACTTTTCTAGCTCTACCCTCATCCAGACTTCTCTTAGTGGCTGGAGTGTGCATTGTATATCTCTTACTCTCTCAGTTGTATTGGTAAACTTTGATTTATTGCCCAGCTTTTCCAGGTACAATATACTGTACAAATTATTGGAGGCCAGTCAAGAGCTTACTGTCCTCCACTTTCTTTTGCCGACTTGTACGGCGTTTCTACTATCCTTCCTTTGTGTCTTTTCCAACAATTTTTGGCTATATGGTCCCACTTTCCACATATATAGTATGTCCTATCCCTCCCCCCCTTCCTCTGTCTATATCCATTGCATTTGGATCTCTTTTTGGACCCATTTGAGCCCCTCCTCTATTGGACATGTTTCCTCCTCCTCCTCTTCTATATTCTCCCCCTATTCTCCACATTATTTGTCCCCCTCTTCCTCCATATGATCCTCCTCCCCTTGGCTGCACATTTCCCCCTGGGCATGCCATATTCCTCTCCAACATTCTTTCTTCTATTCTGCTTTGCCTCTGGTTTCTATCTAACCTCACCGCTCTTTCCTGCCACTCTTCAATAGTGGTTGGTGGTTCTTCTGCTTCTGCCAACTTCCTTCTAATACTCCTATTTAGTCCTCTCTTAAACTCTTTAATGAGAGGTCTTCTCTCATAGCCGCTTCCTCTGGCGACCTTTTTAAATTCCTGCATGTACTTGTTGCAGGTTCTTTCCCCTTGCTCGATTGTTCTCAGCTATTCTATCTTTCTTTTTTCTTCCAATGTCTCCCCAAAGTTGTCCCTTATCTTAGTAAACAACTGCTCTGTTGATTCCATCTCTGACTCTCCCTTGGCCAGTTCGTCCAGTAGGTTGTCCTTTTATGCCTCTGCTACTCCTCCCTGCACATATAATAATACCCAGGCTACCTGGGTTGCTGCTGCTTCTTCTGCTATCTTCATTTTTATATATAAGTGAGCCATGTTAACAAATGCACTCACTTCCTCCATTCTTCCACTAAAGACTTGAGGTTTCACAACCTCTACTCTGCTTCCTTGCTGCTGAAGGAGCATGGTACTAACCTGCTACTGCAGGGTTGCAATCATGATGAGGAGTTGTTCCTCTCAAGAGATGGGTGCCAGAGAAGGTTCCCCTTGTTGTTGTTGTTGGCGGAACATACATGATGGTAATGATGATGATAATAGTGATGGTGATGATGATTCCTTGTAAGAGGATGAGCAATCTTCTTCATCTGTACTTATAGCTAATTACTGACTAAGAGGGGTGAAATGGTATTATCTCTAAGAAGGGAATCCCTAAGCTAGATGGGCCTTTAGGAGGTTTCCGTCATTCTCCTATATAGACCAGTCACAATGGATCAGTAGCATGGAGCTGATAGTGAAAGAACTAGTTACAAGCCTGCTTGGTATAGAGATCAGATCTCAGGCAGGGACACGAGCTTTGTCCAGGCCATCTACCCACTGTCCCTAACTGACAGTGAAGTCCCCTTTACAGCTAGGGCCTGTTATCCAAGATGCTTTTGAGTGCTGTGCCTGTTAGCAAGGATGATAAGAGAGTAAGTGTAAGTAAGGATGTTAAGGCTATGAGGTGCAGGGTTAACAGTGGGGTATCAAGTTCTTATGTTATTGATAGGCAGTGAATGCTCTTAGTGATCATTCTAGATGAATGTTCAAGAAGAACTCAATGGAGTTCTTTCTTAGATTGGACTACTACTTATATTATTTTATAGTGGCTGTACTACTACTAGTCCATGATCACATGTTTTTCCAGAATGTTCTATGGTCACTTGACCTTGTCACATGATTTGGTTTCCTAAGTTCCCATGCTATTTATACCTTGACCTCATTGTATGACTTGAGATTTTGGATTAAGTGTTTAAATATATGGGAGACCATTTTCTTCTTGGGGCTCTCATAATACATGAGCACCTAGAGAATTCTTTCTAGGTCTAAGTTGAACTGTTCTAGTGCTAGGTGTATGTAGAGGGAGCAAAAGTTGAGAAACATTTGGCCAAAACTCTAGTCTTTATTAAAGTCTGGAGGTAAAGGGAGTTTGGGCTGAACCTGAGATTAAGCGATGGTCAGCATGGAAGGAGGTGTTGGTAGAGAAGATGTGTCATAACTTAGCCAAACAGCTAAGTCATTATCTATATTTCTTTTCTTTTCTTTTTCTTTTTCTTTTCTTTTAATAGACATATAAGATAGAACGACTCAAAAGAGATATACAGGACTTTATAAATAGAAGTAAATACAAAAATGTGTATAAGTAGTATACAACAATTGAATGAGAACTCTATTGAGTTTTCCTTATTAACTTGAACTAGGAGTGAGACCAAGTTGTCTAGGCTACATTCTTATACCTTCACTGGCACTATTCATCACAAAGCTCTACCACTTCTTATTCTCTTATCTTCCTTGGTATCTGATGTCACAGTTGTACTGTGGACCAGTAGTCATATACTGTATGGTTTACCACTACACCAAAAGGGCAACATTAGCAAGGCTACTTGCTGATGAGGGTCTAGCTATTTATATAGTTCTTTGAACAGGTATTTTGTTGTACCTCTATGTCACTATTTAGTAGTCACTTTTTTGTGACAAAGATATTATATTGATACCTCAATAGTACAGAGTGAATGGTTGATCTCACTAGCTATACTACATCTGCTGGGGCACAAGATCTTTACCTAGCTAGAGTCCTACTATTATGACTTGGCAAAATGGCTAAGTTATTATTTACTTTACTTTACTTTACTTTTCTCTTCTTATTTGGACTTACTACACAAGAAAGGAGTGTGCAAAAGTGTTACATAACAAATGTCACATATCATAGTCACATATCAGGATGTTACAGTATCACATCACATGACAGTATGATGAGTATGGAAGAGTAATGCACAAACTATATAATATGTTATGAGATAGCTCCTAAGAAGGAAACTCTTTCTTATACATATATCAACTCAAAGAACTTTACTGGTTTCTATGAAGGACTTAAATTATAAATAGTGTGGGAATGCTTACATAAACTATATAGTATCTAGTAAGGGTCTTGTGATCATAGGAGGCAGGTACACAGACTATTAAATATTTGTATAAGTAGCTAGAAAATTCAACAGAGAATTCTATTGAGTTCTTTTTGAATACTTACCTCGAGTAGTCTATAAGTCTTCATGACTAAGCAACAACATAATAATTGTATAAGTAGTATATAGAATCTAATGAAAACTCCATTAAGTTCTTCTTGTCAACTTGGACTAGAAGTAGTTTTAAGGTATCTCAGTCTAAGTTCTTACACCTACTGCCCTATTAACTATTGCCTTAATACTAGGGTTAAACTATCACCCAACAGATAAGATTTCTAATCTAGACAGCCTTCTAGAGAGTAACCGTCAATCCTCTATGTGTACAAGTTACAATGGACCCTAGTACAAGGTTTATACTAAGAACAGTACAAGTATCTACTAAACACCACTTGATTATAAGGTCAGGTCTCAGTGCTGATACCTAAGCTTAGTACTGTACTTCCACTGTCAATATCTAACTGATTGACAAGTTCCCTTAAACCAAGGACCTGACTATGTATGGAGGTGACTAGTGATTGTGATGATCACTGGTTGAGTGTTAGCATGGAATTGTGAAGACTTAGAGCTTAACCAAGGTAGTTGTTTAAAAAGAATGTCACAAACTTCATTCAGACCATAACTCCAGGAATATTTGACCAATTTTGATGATCTAAATGGCCACTAAAAGCCCTTAAGAAGACCTTTCAAATGGTACTAAAAATGTTTTAAAGCAATCAGTATTCACCAAGTCACCAGATACTAAATCACTGATATCTTAGGAACTACTTAATGTAATCATTTACTTTAATGACCATCATGAAGCTCTCTTCAATGTGCTTCTTTTGGCTATAAATAGACCCCAAGGCAATAAGATCCCATGGAGATACAAGGTCCTCAATGTTTGTATATAACACTAATCTTTACCCATAGATTATCATCTGTCCTTGAATAGAACAAAGGACTACCCTAAGATGGTTAGGTTATCTTTATTTCAAGAACAATAGTACTCCTATATATAGAACAATAGATAGTGATCATATGGTAGGCTATCCTGGTACACAGACTACTATAATCATGTTATCAATGGACAGTGAATATCCTTAGCAATCACCCTAGGTAGATATTCAAGAAGAACTCGATGGAGTTCTTCATTGGATTGCAGCCCTACTTATACTACTACTACAGTGGCTGTATCCTAGAGTCCCATGATCACATGTCCTTTCCAGAATGTTCTATGATCACCTGACCTTGTCACGTGATTTGACTTACTGAGTCCCTACCCCACCCTATTTATATCCTTACTCCATTGTATGCTTTGAGGTTTTGGATTAAGTGTTCAAATGTATGGGAAACCTTTTCCTGTTTGGGACTCTCATAACAAATCATGTATTTAAGAACTGTATGTCTGAGGATAAACCTCAGACTTAACAACATCTTTTGCTGCTTGTCTAACTTTGCTTTTTTGATTATCAAATCAACCAATTACAAATTAGTAAGTGGCCATTTGTGATAAAGAACTTGATAGAGTTCCCCATTAGATTGCTTAACTACTTATTTAAATATCTATTGGTCTGTGCACCCAGCTCCTGCAATCACATGACCCTTACTAATAACTATATATATCTTACATAAGCTTTCCCATACTGTTTATATCCCTCTTGTGCTATATTCCTGGATGTTTCCTACTAGATTGATAAATGCACAGGAGATAGTTTCCTTTCTTGGAACCATCTCATAACATTGAGGGTTGAAAAGATTATGAGAGTTAAGATGAGCAAGGTCCAAGACAGATGGTACTCTGGATGTGGAATCAAGGGTGATAAGAATAAAACCAAAACCCTAGTCCAAAATCAAGTTTTCAAGTAAAGTTGGAAAAAGCTTATGCATAAGCTTAGAGGTAAGAATGACAAAAGACATGCACAATTAAAATAATCAAGACAAAACATTGAGCATGGACTGAAGAAGAATATTAATGCTGCTGTGCATTTTTCAGAGAGTGTAATGACCTCAAATTGGTGTGGTATAATGGTCCAAAGCAACTGGAGACATGAGTATCACTTTTGTCATCTGGTCAATGTGAAAGAACTGTACCCATGTCTCCAATTGCTTCAGATCACCCCACCACACAATTTGAGCTCTTCACACCTTCTAAAA
>Ga0153925_1000054_pt1 | contig 22677 bp, 17 predicted proteins | sample TSNJ009MetaG_FD_104684 | JGI IMG/M metagenome (GOLD analysis project Ga0153925, IMG submission 104684) | Attine ant fungus gardens microbial communities from New Jersey, USA - TSNJ009 MetaG | ecosystem: Host-associated > Fungi > Mycelium > Unclassified | place: USA: New Jersey, Wharton State...
CCTGAAGATTTTCGGCCATCTGAAATACTTGTGTATTTCAATATTCAAGTTATTCCCTTCCTGCAATCTCCTATACCACATGAATATAGAGGACTGCATGGGCTCAAGCTCCACTTACAATCCCCTCTGTGTGAGCTTCAAATGCTGCTTTATTTTAATAATATCGTCTAGTTTTTGCTCGAGACTTTGAAGGGGACCATCTTCCCTGTCAGAATATTTGACAACAAGGGGTCGTTTCAATTCATTCTTGAGCTCTCCAATGAATTCTGGTAGGAAATGTAATGAGATCACTGATTGACGGAGCAGTTGGGACAATATATTACACTCACCAAGGACTCGGATGACTCGTACCATAGTAGCTTTTTCCATTGTTTTTGGATAGAGTGGATAAGTAGAGATATCGTGAGTGTGCGGCGTATATCAGGAACAGGCACAGAGGCTCCTGCCTCGTGAATGTGAACTTGATATACTGCATCTAGACACATCAACACACGGGGAAGCCACAAGTGTGGGAGCAGCCACAAGGCCGCCTTGTTTCAGCTGACATGATCTCCGGTTACAATTGGTTAACTCTTGGCATCTGTTATAAAAAGCACTGTTGGATCACATCCTTTGAAGGGAGACTCACGCCTTTGGATCAATGATTTCTCTGATATACTGAATTCAGGCTCCTGTCCATGAGCATTATGAAAGGAAAGGAAATGTAAATACTTACGCTAGTTTCCATATAAACCGCAAGTGGGAATTTTGTAGCTGCCAAATTGGCGCAGAAAAGAAGGGTAGCAGGTATGATGGCAAAAAATGACAATTCATTTGATACATCAAACCTCACTGGATCATTGTTCCCTTATGACGATTCTGTTGTAGTGTTCTTGTTCCAGGGGAAAAGAAATGGGAAGAGTATGCACGCTTTGTCTCTTAGAACAAGGGCAAGGACAAAGAAGCCTTCCTCCTCCTTTGATAAAATAAGAGCCATCAACAAAGAAATTGTTCACTCATTGCAGCTCAAGAACGATACCAACCGCGATCCAATGACGAAATCCGGCTTTGCCCTCCAACCTCGACAAAAAAGTGGTTCATTTCATAAGATCCATATGTTCTCCGATAATGTCATGATCATGAAAATTCCTTCAAAATCACAAAAGGTCTCCATCATCAAAACCGACTATATCACTTCCTTAAAAAAGGTAAGTATCGTGTTCATGTCAGGTAAAAGCGGGAGAAACAAGTGAGGGAACTGGAAAGGGGGAGACCTACTTTTGAGGATATTCGAGTTTTTTGGACAGGAATGATAAAAGCAGCTATCATTGTCCCAAGAATTGGGGGTAACATGTGATGTCTATTTGGGAAAGTTGTGCACATATTGGCACATCAAATGGGTACCAAATAAATTCGTACCAGGTACATATAGGCAAATTCATAAATGATTTATTTGGCATGATGGTAAGCTTAGATTTTTACAACCGGGCTGTCTTGTTTTGCTCACCCAGGACTGCAAGCATGTGAATACAGGCTGAGTAATATCCACCAGGTATTAAATATTATGTTAAACCTGATTGTACACAACCAGGCTACCTGGTTCTGCACACCTGGGCATGAAAAAATATTTCTCACCTAGTTTTATACAACCAGGCTGCTTGGTTCTGCATACCCAGGCATTAAATATTATTTTTGACCTAGTTCTACACAACCAGGCTGCCTGGTTTTACTCACCCAAGCATCTAATATTCCAACCAGAAAAATATTTTTAATGCCTGGGTGAGCAAAATGATATTTTATGCTTTGGTGAGTAAAACCAGGCAGCCTAGTTGTACAGAACTGGGTGAAAAATAATTCTTCATGCCCAGGTATATAGAACTAGGTAGCCTGGATGAGCAGAACCAAGACAAAAATAATATTTAATGCCCACATGTACAAAACTTTTTAACCTAGTTTTATACAAGCAAGCTGCCTAGTTTTACTCACCTAAGTATATAATATTATTTTTGACCCAGTTCTGCTCACCCAGGATATCTGGTTCTATACACCTACTGATAATTGATCAAGGAACAAATAGCAGTATATGTCATGAGCTGGGATACAGCAGACAAACAACTGATTATAGTGTTAACTGTTGTGGTTATGTCTTTTTGGACATAGTATTAATGCTAAGTTGTAAGGACTCAAGGTTCACCCTAGGTAGATATCCAGGAAGAACTCAATAGAGTTCTCTGTTGAGTTCTTCTAACTTCTTATACAAATGTCTGTCAGTCTATGCATTTGTTGCCTGCAATCACATGACCCTTACTAATAACTATATATATCTTACATAATTCTTCTTATACTATTTATATCTTTCCTGTATTATATTTCCCATTAGATTAATAAACATATAGAAAATAGTTTTTTCTTTAGGAACTGTCTCATAATATATAGTTTTCATTTCACATATTACATAATCTAGTTTTCAATGTTAGTTGACTTTTTGTGCACCTCAGTCTCATTCTGCAATTCTGAGGTGAGAATATTTTATACTATGGACTAGGATTTGTTGCTCAGTATATCTATAGTGTTTATTATCACTCTAGGTAATTCCTAATACATTTATAGTTTTGTTCTATGATTCTGAGTGTTTATTATCACTCTAGGTCCCTGCTACTTGTTATAAAATTAACTTGGTTATATGTTACACTTTTTTTAAAAATTTGTAATGTGCTACTTGATTGTAGTCAGCAGTAAAGTACCTAGTACCCTACAATAATACAGCCTATAATAACAAGAGAAACTTAACAAGAAACACAAAAAAAACCAGAATCACTTACTACTGATTCAAATACAAGAGAAATAAGAGAAAAGAAAAAGCAGAAATAAAAAGCAGTACTCAATGAGCACTTCATATTAAGTAATGTTATAAATACTATAGGATTGTTTGTTAGAAACAGGATAGTATACCCTTTACATTTATTATTCAGATATATTATAGGTATCTTTTTTAAATCAACAATTTGTAATGTAGAGCTTGGTGACAGTCCGTAGTATATGATAGGTTTTTTTTTAGATATATTATGGGTATTTCATTGGTGAATTGAACTGGAATTTTGCATTGAACTTATCCCATTACTAATTGATAACTAAGCAGCACAGACCTGTATGCCTAGTAGAAGCCACATTAAACCTAGACTATTCAGTTGATAGTTATTGTCTGCCATGTGAATATGGATTATTAGATACAGTGAATTTTTTTTTAAATCACTAGGTGTAGTGATGCCACAATATCTTCAAAAGAGTTGGAATCAAATAGTACCCAGTATATGGAGTGATGGCATCATTTTTAGCAAGTATTGATTTTCATCTATGACACCTCTCTTATATCAGCTATAATGACCTTAGAGCTTGTGTCACTGACTTTCTTACCAGCAAGCATCCCTAGCAGTACAGAAGGCAGCATAGGAGGCAATATAGGCAATGGCAGGTTAATTGCTTTTCTATCTCTCTTTATCATATGTCACTCCTTATTATAATCTTCTATTACTTGTTATAGTTGTATTGAAAAAATACAAAAGAGAATAGTTTATTGAAATAGATAATAAGTATAAGAATATAGCTGAAATAACTTAGTTCTACTTCTAGTTTGAGTTAACAAGAAGAACTCAATAGAGATTGCTTTAGTTACTTATACAAATGTCTATAAGGGTAACCAGAGTGAAATAGACTCCAAAAGAATCCTTAGTAATATTATAGCTCCTAAGTATGTTACAACTTACCTCTAAAAGAATTCTTAAAGTTTAGAATAAAACTTCTGGAAGTGTATTCTACAATATATATACTATTATAGTTATGTATCTCTGATTCTATAGTCTTATCTGATAGAATCAGGAGTTGTCAAGTTAAACTAAGACAATTAAATATTATATAGTAATATTTAATTAAACATAGGGTCACTCCAGAAAATTAATCTAATGTTCTAGAGGTAATGTTAGTAGAGTTTTTTTACAATGTCTGTTGGTCTATATATTTGTCTTCTGCAATTATATGATCTTTACTAATAACTATACATATTTTACATAATCTTTTCTATATTATATTCCTGGATATTTTCTATTAGATTAATAAACATATGGGAAATATATATTTTTTTAGAAACTATTTTATAACAATGAATATAATACAATCCAAGTATATATCTAGCTAAGCTTTTCCAGTTTACTGTTCTCTCCAAAGCCTGTTTGAGTTGAATTTCCAATTTGGTTCTAGATCAAGTCTTGGTATATTTTGTATTCTGATCCTAATACTATACTGGTTCCAAAAGTTATTACTTAAGATATATTACATTTAAACAATTCTAAAGGTTATAAAGATAGAAGCATATGCTAAAATAATTTCTTGTTACTCTTCTATCTACTCCTAGAACTATATTAAATGTTACAAATTACAGAGACTCAATGAAATAAAATAATAAAAGAAAATTATTATTACTTTTGGTTTCAGTTCAATTTCTCTTTTATACTAAGTTTCCAACTCCTAAGATGATATGTTTTTCTTTTAGATCTTTCCTATCAATAATGATATATACTTAAGACAGTTTTTTTAGAACTTTTTTTTTTCTTTTCTAGATTTTTCTATTTATCTCTATCTGAGCTTAGTCAGTAGTCTAATTATCTGGCAGATATTTAGTAACTTTGACTAAAGGACTGTATTAAGCTAAAGAACAAGTCAGGAAGTATAGTTTAGATAATTAGAGGAGTTATATTACTGCTTAGTTAAGAACTAAACTGAGAATTGAGTAATAGAACTAAGCTACTTATAGTTTCTAGAAGAAATGGCTTGAACTGTAAAAAATTCCAGATAATTCTAGATATTGTAGAAATATCATAAAAATAGATATTTTAAAGAAGATAAATAAGTGATAAAAAGTAATAATAGATATGTGAAGAGATAAAAGTATAATAGACTATACTCTTTTGAGTAACAACTAATATATTTTGTTTGAAAATAGAATAGTATTGATAAGATCAACATTTATTTATAAGTATTGTTTTTTGCTCTAAGTTTGTTCTTTTTAACCATCCAAGACATAACAGAGATTCTATGATAATATTAAACTATGGTTACCTATAAGTGAATCTAGATTACTATTTTATTAGAAATATTCTTATAATCTAATGCTAGCTTATTGCTCTTGTCTCTCAAGTCTTAGTAGTAAGCTTTGTCTATCTTTGGTATTATTTTAAATTGATTATTAACTTTACTTTTATCTGAGGATATATGTATAATGGATTCTAGAGTAAATTCTTCTCAAGAATCTATTGTTATAAAGTATATCAAATGTTACTTTTTACATAGAATTTGCTTGTAGTATAATACTGTTATAGTTGTAACCTCAATTAACTATATTATTTCCTTACCTATAATTTGTGACTATTTGATCCCAAGACCATTCAACAATATTTAAGAAGATAAGTAATTAGTAGCACTCTAGTTTATTCTTATTTGGCTAACCCAAGTTCAATCCATCCAATTTACTACTTTGTGGAAGATCTAATTACTATCTTTAATAGCACCAAAATAGTCTTCTCTAGAATAAGTGATCTGTATTCTATCCTTAGTATCTGAGCCTTAACAAACACTATGTTTTCTGGAATTTGCACTTCTCAAGCTAAAGAAATAGCTTATACTCTGCAAAAATCTTTAACACTCTCCAAACTACTTGAACATACTCTTCTACTATTTTTGTAAAGATAAAGATATTGTTCAAGTATATGACTACAATCCCTTTTATGATTAGATCCTAGAAGATATTGTTTATCATAGTCTGAAAGGTAGCTGGACTATTGGCTATTCTAAAAAATATTACTAGAGGCTCAAAGAGTCTGTAGTTCATTCAAAAAGTGGTCTTTCACTTGTTTCTAGATTTAATACACATGTTATTGAACCTCCAGTAGATATCTAGCTTAATAAAGTACTTAGCTCTGTGGAGTTGAAAAATAAGCTTGGAGATGAGAGAAAAGAAATACCAATTCTTGACTATTATAGAATTCAAGGTATAATAGTCCTATACCAGTTAAAGAAAGCTATTTTTCTTTTTAATAAAAAAGACTAAAGTAGCCATAGATGACTTTGAGGGGCAAATATGACCAGTATGCAAATTCTCTTCCAAAAAGATGTCCAACTTGGATTGCTCTACTGGAGATAAATAATACACCTTTGACAACTTGAGCTTGGACCTGGGAATCAGCTCAATAGTATAGTCCTGTTAAGTAGAAGGAAATAGTAGTATGGAAAGACTAGAATATACTGGAAATTACTATAAATATACTATAAGTGTATACTTTAGATTCTAAAAAGTGACTCAATGAGTGGAGTCAGAGAGTAGAATATACTACTAGGTAAAACAAAAGATGTTGTTTTCTAGTCCTGTAGTTTTATAGTTGGTTTAAAGAGAACACAACAACAATACAGAAGTAGAATGACTTTGGTCTCAGCTTATATACTATGTCTCGATCTCCTGTTGTATATATAGTTGTTTATTTTGGAGTAGTAGAATATTATTCAAAGTAGAGGTAAATTCAAAAGTAAGGAGTTATATAATAAAAAGAAAAACACTACAAGAATATAGAGAGAGTAACTTTATGACTTTAATTTACAAACTAGATTGTTATTATATATCTACTCTATATATATATTATAACTGGAGTAAGAGAGAGCTAGTTTAAAATACAATACTCCTTTTAGTCTGAAATGCAATACTTCTATAAAAGATAAATAATAATAATAATAAATATTAATATTAATATTAATTTATACCAAATTTCTGGTATATAATAGGTCCCAATTGTAAAAGCAACTGAAGTAAAGCTTTCAGGAGAATTCTCAGTTTATAAATACACTCTAGAATATGTTACAACTCATTTTCCAGGAGAATCCTTAGAGAATAGGATGAGGTTCCTAAAAAAGTACTCTATACTATATATACAAATTTCCCTAGCTACAAAATGCCCTAAGGATCAGGATCAGGAATATAGGAGTAGGCAACTAATTAAATGTTATGTAATTATTATTTAATTAGTCCAGGATCACTCTAGTGGGCTACTTACTACTAGTGCATCAGAAATGTAACTTAGTATAGTTCTTTTACACTAATAGCAGTGCTCTAGAAGAATATCAAAACTATCTTTGGCAAATATAGACTTAAACTCTTGGGTATACTCTAGTAGCTTGACAAAAAGGTCTTGGACTTCTATACTATATTAGGTTCCTTTAACAAGATGTTGAAAGTTAGTAGTTATGGCTTGGAGATCAACGACTATAGTCTCTGGAAATATCCAGATTATAAACAAGCAGTCTCCAAGCTTCTAGTTTCTGCTATTGGTACTAGAGGAGGGAGGCTCATCTATATTGTTTTCTAGAAGTAACAAAGAAGATTTGTTTTTGTACAAATCAAGAGTATAAACCTCTATTCTCCTTTGCTAGATCTATTTCTTCTATAAAGTATAACTACCTTTATAGTGTTAAGAGCAGTATATCATCTCAACCTTACTAATCTCTTAACTGATCTTTGGATTGTAGTCCTTTAGCTAATTGTACCCTAAAATCAAATCTTGCTTTCTAAGGTCTAAGATAGCAAGGAGTATTCTTTTTAAGTAGATACCATATTACAGAAGAATGTCTACTACTTTAGAGATCTTATTAGTCTCATTTGGGGAGCTGTCTACATTAAAAATAGAAATAGGGCATGAGATCATTCAGGTGTTCAATCTTTTAGAGCAGATGAAACCTCAGTTTATCAAGCTTTTTATAGCTCTGTTGTCTAAAAGAACCTTTACAGAGTAGAGCTTACTCATATCTATAGTGCTTAATTCCATAGCAAGGTATAAGAAAGTTCTATATATGTCTAATGTACTGGCAGAGAGTTAAATAGGTAGTCTTTTTTCTTGCTTTGGTCTCTAAGAAAAAGGATTGCACTTAGAGGTATATTGTAGGAGACAGACATATAGACTATCTAACATTTATATAAATAGCTACTAGAATCTAATAGAGAACTCTATTAAGTTCTTCCTGAATAACCACTTTAATTGAGCTTTAAGTCTTTATAATCTTGTGCTAACAGTTATCTGTATTAGTTTTATATCTCAAGTATAGTGAATTTATTTACTAGCAGCTAGAATGTACTTGTTACTGGTTGCTCTCTACAAAATCCTCATCTATAGGGATTCCCATAGATAGAAGGGGCAGTAATGGCTTTGGGATTAGAAAGAGAATAACAACAGAGGAAATCTAAACCATAGAAAAAAAAGGATACCGTGATAGGGGGACTTTGGCTGAAGTAGAGAGTATTATATATTGAGTAAATTAAAAAGTCTTATTAGTGAGGTGTACTTGGTCAATTCTCTAGACAGCTTGATACTAGGTTTTTGGGTTTATATTCAAGGGGTATCTGTAGAACATAGTTGCAATCTAATTTTAAATGTCAATCCTTAGTTCTTAATGGAACTTGACTATGAAGGTCTGGAGGTTGGTATAGTCTGTATTGGAGACTAAAGACTGGAAACTATTAAGGTAGTTGTTTACTGTCTAGATTCTCTAGTAGTAGGAGGTCTCTTCTAGAGTATTGATGTTATATAACTTAAGTCAAGTTGACTCAATAGCTAAGTCTTTGAGAGTTACAAAGAGAACTCAATGGGGTTTTTGCTTAATTATATCAGCTACTTATACAAGTATACTATTTTCCCTCTTTATATTGATAGTATTTTACAACCAGCCAAAAGGCTACTAGTTTAATTTTCTTATTTGTTATTCTATATATATCTTTGGTTATAGTCAAGGCGACTCATAATAGTTAACTGCATTTGCTTCTGTATTTACTGAAAAGAATTGTATCTTAAACTAGACCTCAAAGTTAGCCTAAGTTTGGATTGGAAAAAATCTGGTGTTTACTTTCTAGCAAAAGAGATTCTTGGACTATTTTGTTATATGACTGCTTTTAAAGAAGGTAAGAGCCACAGAATCTTCTTTTCTTTACAACTGAATTGCTCTGGAACTAGACATATATAGAGAGTATAGGAGTTTAGAAATGCTTGTCTGATACTATGATCTCTATTGAAGTCTGGAGAGAAAAAAAGCTTGGGGTGAGCCTAAGTACAAGGATTTGTTAGAGAGAGAAATGCCAATACAAAAGATGGTGGTGGAGAGTTTACCATTAGAGCTGAATATTGAAGAGAAGAGTTTGATACTAGCTATATAGGTTGTTGCAGCTAGATGGTCAGAGTAGAGAGGACATTGTTGATATTAGTTTTCAAGTTATTTTATCTTTTAGTAATCTCATACAAATAATATTGGAGATAAGCTAGAGTGTTGGCTATATTCTGGAGAGTATTTATATATGACATTTACATAAAGCAGAGATATAGAGAGTTAGATGTAGATAGTAGAGAGTAACCAAATAGAGGCTGTCTACTGTGTTCTTTTAAGGCTTTATTTTAGGAGATTCTATTCTGCTATAAAAAATTCTGCTATAAGAATGACTAGAGTAGAGTTTATAGGAGAATTCTTAGTTTATAAATACATTCTGGAGTATATTACAACTTACCTTCTAGGAAAATCCTCAGAAAATAGAATAAAGCTCCTAAAAAAGTAATTTACACTATATATACAAGTTTCCCTAGCTACAAAATGTCCTTATGATCAGAGTTAGGAATGCAAGAGTAAGGTAACTAATTAAATATTAGGTAATTGTTATTTAATTAGTATAGGGTCACTCTAGTGGGCTACTACTAGTATATCAGGAGTATAACTTAGTATAGTCTCCTTATAGCCTCAGCTTATATACTTGTTATATACTAGAAAATTCAGTATAAATTAATATTTTTTATTCATTTTCTTTATTATTATTATTTATCTCCTATAAAAGTATTACATTTCAGACTAGAAGTATTATATCTCAGACTAGCTCTTTTCTACTCCAATTATGGTATATATATGGAATAAATATAGTAGCAATCTGTTATGAGAGCCCCAAGCAGGAAAAAGTCTTCTATGTATTCAAACACTTAGTCCAAAACCTCAAAGCATACAATGGGGTTAAGATATAAATAGCAGGGGAACTTAAGAAGCCAAGTCACGTAATAAGGTCACAAGATTGTAGAACATTCTAGAGGAATATGTGATTGTGGACTAGTAGCAGTACAGCCACTATAAAAGTAGTATAAGTAGTAGTCCAATCCAATAAAGAACTCTATCAAGTTCTTCTTGAACATCCACCTAGGGTGATCACTAAGGATACTCACTGTCTTTCGATAACACAATCTAGTTTGTAGATTAAAGTCTCAAAGTTCTAAATTTACTTTCTCTATATTCTTGTAGTGCTTTCTACTATATAACTCCTTACTCCTAAATTTACCTCTCTCTTGGATGACACTCTACTACTCTGAAATAAGTTACCACATACATAACAGGAAATTGAGGTACAGTGTATAAGCTGAGGCCAAGGTTATTTCACTCTTGTATTGTCATTGCATTCCTTCTGAACTAGCTGTAAAACTATAGGACTAAAGAGTAATATATATCATTTCATCTAGTAGTATATTCTACTTTTTGACTTTACTCATTGTATTATTTTCTGGAACCTAGAGTGCGCACTTATAGTATATTTATAGTAATTCACAGTATATTATAGTCTTTTCATGCTATTATTCTCTTTTTACTTGACAATACTGTGTCTCAATCTCCTATTGCTATTGTGGCTGTATATTTTGGAGTAGTAAAATATCATTCAAATAAGAGGTAAATTTAGGAGTAATAAAGTAAAGAGGTATATAGCAGAAAGAAATGGTACTACAGGTGTAATGTAACTGTTGGGTTGAACTAACTCTAGAACTGAGTTGTCTTTTATTTGGGGTAAATAAAGAGAACTCAACAAAGTTCCTCTTAGATTTGGGCTACTACTTATATCTTTTATATATAGTTTGTACTACTAACTCTAACTTACTAATAATCTAATAGAATTTACTGAAATATTTCTAAACATATGACTATATGATATAACTGATCTTGTGACTAGTTTGTCATATTACTATGATAGATTTGTGACAATTGTGATACATTATGTGATCCTGATCATGTGACTCTTTATTATTTGATTATCAGAAAAAAAAAGTAAAAGATAAAGGATATAAAGAAATAAAAGTTATTATAGTCAAGACAGCTCATAACAACAGGACTTTTAAGACTTGGTGACTTTAATTTATAAACTAAGAAACTAAGAAACTATAATATATAGCTAGAGTACTTATACAAAGTCTAGAATAGAGATTGTACAAGTGTTTGGTCTATATTGTGATTCTATAGAAATAGACAATTTAAAAGGTCAGAAGTGGAAATTATAAATAAAATAAAATAAAATAAAAAAATCAAATAATACCAAAAATTCAGTATATAACATAAAACCTCTTTTATTCCTTTTATCACTGGCTGTAAAGGTGACTGGAGTAGAGTAGATTCTAGAAGAATTCTTAGTGATATTACACTTCTAAGTTATATTATAACTTATCTCCAGAAGAATTCTTAGAGTTTAGAATAAGACTTTTGGAGGTGTATTCTATACTATATATACTACTACAGCCTATCCATCCCTGATTCTACAGTTCTACCAATCAGGATCAGAAGTTGCTAAGTCGAGCTAGAGACAATTAAATAGTACAGGATCACTCTGGGAGATCAGTCTAGTATTCTAGGGTGTTATAAGTCATTTTCAAAAAAGGAAAATATCTCCCATGCATTTGTTAACTTAATAGAAAACCTCTAGAAATACAATAAAGGAAAGCTATAAATAGTATGGGATGATATTATGTACAACTATATAATTATTCAGTAAGGATCCTATAATCATAGGAAGTAGATATACAAACTATGAGAAATTGGTATAAGTAGTAGTAGGAATCTAATAGAGAACTTCATTGAATTTTTTCCTTTCAATCACCACTGGTTGGAGTCAAAGCTTTAGTCCTAAGTCTGTACCCTTAACATTAGAACTTGATAACCCTAGATAATTTCTCATCTCAAGGCCTTGCCAACACTTACTTTTATCATTGTCTTTACTAGTGAGCACAGCACTCATAGGCTTTTTGAAAGCTGGGTCCTAGATATAAAAGAAACTTTGTAGTCAGTTAGAGACTGTAGGTAGAGAACTTGGACAATACCAGTGTCTTTGCTTTGAGATCTAACCTCATCTCCTAGTGTTGTTATATACTCTCTTTTTACTATTGGCTCTATGCTACAATGCATTGTCATCTGTCTATATAGAGAAACAACAGTAAAGCTCTTAAAGCCCTATCTAAAGTAGAGGTTTCCTTCTTAGAGACAATAGTTGTTTTATTCTTAGTAGCTAGAAGTAAATACCATAGCTACTCTATTCAACCAAGAGATCTATACATCCTTAGAGAAAGAGAAAGTATTGCCATCACCATCTATATCTCAACAACAGCAATTCAAGAAGCTATACATTTCTATTCTATTCCAAGAAAAGCAACTACTTACTCTCATTGCTGGTCTACAACAGCAGATGAATATATTGTTATATCAGCAAGGAGGAAATAGAGTAGAGATAGCAAAGCCTTCTCTATTTATATAGTTCTTTGAACAGATATTTTGTTATACCTCTATGTCACTATTTAGTAGTCACTTTTTTGTGACAGACAACTTGTTAGATAAACTATCAAAGAAGAAGTTAAGAGTAGAGACAATGGAAAAATTATTTACAAAAATAAGGAATAAGTTTGAAAAGACAACAAAGGAGAAACAAAAAATAGAGTAGCTAAGAACGATTAAGCAAAAGAAGAGAACCTACAATAAGTATATCTAGAAGTTTAAGAAGGTAGTGTAAGGAAGTGGCTATAAAAGATGGCCTCTCATAGAAAAGTTCAAAAGAGAGTTGAATAAAGCAATTAGGAGAAAGCTAGTAGAAGCAAAAATTCTCTCTAGTACAATAGAGGAGTGGCAAAAAAGATTAATGAGATTAGATAGAAATCAGAGGTAAAGTAGAGTAGAAGAAAGGATATTAGAGAGGAACATGGCATGTCCATAGAAAAATATACAACAGAGAGAAGGATTTGGCAGAGGATTATATGGAGAAAGGGGAAGATAAGTTATATAGAGAACAGGAGATCAAAATCAAAGGAAAGGATATTAAAACAGAAAAAACCAGTATAGGAGAATAGAGACTGGACTAGAACCAATAGCAGTAGACAGAAAAGCTAGAAGGAGAGAATATCAGATTTATTTCAATTGTGGAGGATTTGGGTATATAGCTCAAGATTGTAGGAGTTAAAGACAAAAAGTTGGGGAGAGAAGAAAAATTGAACAAAATGAGTTATCAAAAAAGAATAGAGGTTAGTAAACTCCCAGCTACTCTTTTATAATAAATATAATGTTTTGAAATATGTATAATTGGATAATAGATTGAATACCCAAAACATTAAGAGAGTAAGAGATATGAGAAGAACAATGAGACTATTGAAAAAAGTATAGATAGAAGTGGAAGTAGAGAAACTGGACACCCATGAAGGAGTATTTGTTAAAGCTCTGCTAGATAGTAAAGCAATGGAGTTGTTTACAAATAGAAAGTTTGTAGAGAAATAGGAATTTAAGAAAAAGAACTTTGCTAGAGTAGTGGTTATTATGAGAGCCCCAAAAAAAGAAAAGTTTCCCAAGTATTCAAACACTTAATCCAAAACCTCAAGATGTACAATAGGGTTGAAGATATAAATAGTGTAGGAACTAGGATCACATAACAAGGTCAGGTGATCACAGAATATTCTAGAAGGACATGACTAAGAGTACAGCTACTGTAAAAGTAATATAAGTAAAAGTCCAATCCAATGAAGAACTCTATCGAGTTCTTCTTGAACATCTATCTAGGGTGATCACTAAGGGCATTTACTGCCTATCAATAATATAAGAACTCGATATCCATCATTGACCCTGCACCTTGCAGTCTCAACATCCTTATTTTTACTTACTTTCTTATCATTCTCACTAACAAGCACAGCGCTCGAAAGCATCTTGGATAGCAGGCTCTAGCTGTAAAGGGAACTTCACTGTCAGTTAGGGACAGTGGATAGATAGCCTAGACAAAGCTCATGTCTCTACCCAAGACCTGACCTCTATATTGAGTAGACTTGTAACTAGTTCTTCACTATCAGCTCCGTGCTACCGATCCATTATGACTGGTCTATGTAGAGGAACGACAGTAACCTCTTAAAGGCCTGTCTAGCTTAGAGATTTCCTTTTTAGGGATAATATTGTTTTACTCTTCTTAGTCAGTAGTCAGTCATAAGTACAGACAAAAAAGACCATTCATTCTCCTACAAGGAATCATCACTATTGCCATTGCCATTGCCAATGTCTTACCAATAACAACAGCAACAAAGGAAATGCCCCTCAGCACCCATTCCCCTCTAAACCAGAGAGGAGCAACTTCTCACCATAATTGTGATCCTGCAGTAGCAGGTTAACACCATGCTCCTTCAGCAACAGAAGAGCAAAGTGGAGGTTACAAGACCTCAAGTTTTCAGTGGAAAGATGGAAGAGATAAGTGTATTTGTTAATGCGGCTTGCCTATACATTAGAATAAAGGTGACAGAAGAAGTAGCAGTGACCCAGGTGGCCTGGGTATTGTCATATGTACAGAGAGAAATAGTGGAAGCATGGAAGGATAACTTGCTGGATGAGCTGGCTAAGAGAAAATCAAAAGTGGAATCAGTGGAGCAGCTATTCACAAAGATAAGGAATGACTTTGGGGAAACATTGGAGGAGGAGAGGAAAATAGAACAGTTGAGAACAATTGAGCAAGGAGGGAGAATCTATGATGAGTATGTACAGAAATTCAAAAAGATTGCCAGGGGGAGCAGCTATGAGGGAAGACCTCTCATCAAAGAATTCAAGAGAGGGTTGAATGGAAGTATTAGGAGAAAGCTGGCAGAAGCAAAAGAACTGCCAACCACTATTGGAGAGTAGCAAGAAAGAGTAGTGAGGCTGGATAGAAATCAGAGGCAAAGTAGAATAGAAGAGAGGATGTTGGAAAGGAATGCAGCATGTCCAGGAGGAAATGCACAGCCTAGAGGAGAAGGATTGTATGGAGGAAGAGGAGGGCAAATAATATGGAAAACGGGAGGAGGGTACAGAGGAGAAAATATGCTCAATAGAGAGAGAACTCAAATGGGTCCAAGAAAAGACCTAAATATAATGGATATAGACAGAGAAAGAGGAGAAGACAGGACATGCTATATGTGTGGAAAGTGGGGCCATATGGCCAAAAATTGTTGGAAAAGACATAAAGGAAAAGTAATGGAAATGCTGCAAGAATTGGCAAAAGAAAATAGAGGACAGTAAGCTCTCAGCTAGCCTCCAATACTCTGTATAGTGTATTGTGTCCAGAAAAGCTATGAAATAAATTCAATTGCACCAATACAACTGAGAGAGTAAGAGATATGTGGTGCACTCTACAGCCACTAAGAGAAGTCTAGATGAGGGTGAGGCTAGAGAAGCTGGAAAACCATGAAGGGGTAGTAGTAAGGGCACTGCTAGATAGCGGGACAACAGGTCTATTCATGGATATGATCTTTGCCCAAGAAAAGGGGTTTAAAATAGAAAAGCTAAAGAAACCTCTGTTAGTTAGAAATGTAGATGGAACAGTAAATGCAGAGGGAGCCATAATACACCAGGTAGAGTGCAACATGTTTTTCAAAGGACATGTAGAGAGGGCAAGAATAGATGTATGTAATTTAGGGAAAACAGAGGTGATACTGGAATGCCATGGCTAGCAGCCCATGATCCAGAAATAGATTGGGAAAAAAGGGAAGTAAAAATGACACATTGTCTGCCTATATGTAGAAAAAGAAAGCAAGAAGAGAAAGAGAAGAAAGTAAAGAAGGTAGAAAAGGACAAGGATGAAGAAATGTTGAAAAAATTGGAACCCAAAAGGTTTTGGAAGTAGAAAAGAGTGTTTGGAAAAAAGGAGTCAGAGAGAATACCAGTGTAAAAGACCTGGGACCATGCTATAGAATTGAAAGAAAGGTTCATACCAAAAAAAGGAAAGGTGTACTTGTCGAGAGAGAAAAGGGAGGAAGTATAGGCATTTGTAGGGGATCAGTTGAAGAAAGAATATATTCAACCTTCCAAGTCACCCCAAATGTCACCAGTATACTTTGTGGTAAAAAAGGATGGCACACAAAGAATGGTACAAGACTATTAACACATAAACCAGTGGACAATAAAGAATGGGTATCCCTTATCCCTCATTGCAGATATACTGGATGGAGTAGGAAAGAGAAAGGTGTTCACGAAGCTGGATCTGAGATGAGGATACAATAATATCAGAATCAAGAAAGAGGACGAATGGAAGACCACATTTACAACGTACATTGGAGCTTATGAACCCATAGTCATGTATTTTGGGTTAATAAACTTCCCTGCTACTTTCCAAACAATGATGAATAACCTGTTTAGAGACCTTATAAACCAAGGAGATATGGTAACATTTATTGATGACATCTTAGTAGCTACAGATACAGAAGAGGGGCATAATGAGCTAGTAGAGGAGGTACTAAAGAGACTAAAGAAAAATGACCTATTTGTGAAGCCAGAGAAGTGCAAATGGAAAGTAAGAGAAGTGGAATTCCTGGAAATAGTGATTGGTCCCAAGGGAGTAGAGATGCAAAGAGAGAAAATAGAAGGAGTCCTGAACTGGCCAGCACCTAAAAATATCAAAGAAGTACAAAAATTTCTAGGTCTCACCAATTACTATAGAAGGTTCATAAAAAACTTTGCCAAAATAGCAGCACCGCTACATATGCTGGTCAGGAAGGAGCAGAAATGAAAGTGGAAAAAGGAGTAGAAGGAGGTATTTGAGAAACTCAAGGTGGTATTCACTACAGAACCTATCTTGGCTATCTCAGATATTGATAGAAAGATAAGAGTAGAAGCAGATGCCTCAGACTATGCAACAGGGGGAGCATTGTTGACGAAGTGTGAGGATAGCAAGTGGAGACTGGTGGCCTTCATCTCTAAATCACTGAACACAATGGAACAAAATTATGAAATTCATGACAAGGAGATACTGGCAGTTATAAGATACCTAGAAGCATAGAGGCACTACTTGGAGGGAGTGAAACTTGAATTTGAAATCTGGACAGACTATAAGAACCTCTAGTGTTTTATGACAAGCCAAAAATTAAACTGTAGACAAGCAAGATAAACTCTATACCTATTGCAATTTAATTTTGTATTAAAGCATATTCTAGGAAAGAGCATGGGAAAGGCAGATAGATTAAGCAGGAGACCAGACTGGCAGGAGGGAGTGGAAAAGGACAATGAGGACCAGAAGTTGATAAAGCCAGAATAGATCAGGGGAGTGGAAATGATAATAGAGAAAGGAAACCTAAAAGAAAGGATTAGAAGAGCACAGGAAGGGAATGAAAAGATAGTAAAGGCAGTAGAAGAGCTAAAGAGGGTTAGGAATAAAGACATTAAAAGATAAAGAATGGGAAATAGAAGATGGGTTAGTAATGAAGAAGGGAAGAATATATGTACCAGAGGAAGAACTTAGAAAGGAAGTCATATAATTGTACTATGATACTCCAGTAGAAGGGCATGGAGGAAGATGGAAGACAATAGAGTTGGTTGCTAGAAATTACTGGTGGCCAGGAGTAACAAAAGAGGTAGAAAGATATGTGGATGGATACAATACTTGTCAAAGATACAAGAATCAAAGTGAAACACCAGTAGGAAAGCTGATGTCTAATGCAATCCCAGAAAAACCATAGAGCTATATCTCGGCAGACTTTATCACCAAACTGCCATTAGCCTAGGGGTATAATGCTATCTTAGTAGTATATGACTGTTTTAGCAAAATAGTGCACTTCATAGTAACAACAGAGAAAATATCAGCAGAAGGACTTGCAAAGCTGTTTTAAGATCATGTATGGAAGTTACATGGACTTCCAGAAAGTATCATATTAGATAGAGGAGTACAGTTTGTGGCAGAAATAATAAAGAAGTTAAATAACTTGTTGGGAATCTAGACAAAACTCTCAACAGCCTATCATTCTCAAATAGATAGGCAGATAGAAAGGATAAACCAGGAGTTAGAGCAATATCTAAGGGTCTTCATCGACTATAGACAAGAGCAATAGCTGGATTGGTTAGAAATGGTGGAATTTGCATACAATAACAAAATCCACACGGCAACAAAAATATTGCCATTCAAAGCAAACTATGGTCAAGACCCAAGAATGGGATTTGAGGGAAAAAGAAGGGGAAAGTACGAAGCAGTAGGAAAATTTGCAAAAAGGATGAAGAGAATCTAGGAGAAAGTAAAAGCGGCACTAGGAAAAGCATAGGAAGAGATGAAGAAGTTTGCAAACAGAAAGAGAAAAGAGGAAGAGAAATACAAAGTAGGAGACCTAGTACTACTAAGTACAAAGGACTTGAAATGGTAAATGAAAGGAAGAAGATTAGAGAAATTGATAGAGCATTTTGTGGGCCCCTACAAAATCAAGGGAATTGTCTCTAGCAATGCGATAGAATTAGAACTACCTAAGTCTATTAAAATACACCCTGTAGTTAATGTAAGTAGAGTATGACTCTATAAACTGCAGGTAGAGGGATAGAAGAAGATACTGCCAAAACTAGTTATTATTAAAGAAGAGAAGGAATTCGAGATGGAAAAAATCTTAAACAAAAGAACAGTTAGGAGAAAGGAGAAGTTTCTAGTAAGGTAAAAGGGATACACAGCAGAAGAAGATACTTGGAAAAATAGGGAAAACTTGAGGAATGCAAAGGAATTGGTAGAAGAGTTTGAGAGAGAGTACAAAAAAGAGATTAAGGAACTAAGGTGACAGAAGCTGAAAGAAGAAGAGAGGGAATTTAGTTAGGAATTACCAAAAGAGTTCACAGCAAAATTGATATATGGATGGGGAAAAAGAAGGTACAAAAGAGAAAGAGAAAAGAGGTGGAATAAGAACTGGAGTCAATGGAAAAATTTCTCAGGATGAGAAAACTTGAAGAGGGAACTATATTATAAGAGCTCCAAAAGGAAAAAAGTTTCCCAAGTATTTGAACACTTAATCCAAAACCTCAAGACACACAATAGGATTGAAGATATAAATAGTGTGGGAGCTAGGGTTGCATGACAAGGTCAGATAATCATAGAACATTCTGGAAGGACATGACTAAGAGTACAGCCACTGTAAAAGTAGTATAAGTAGAAGTCTAATCCAATGAAGAACTCTATTGAGTTCTTCTTGAACATTCATCTAGGGTGATCACTAAGGGCATTCACTGCCTATTTATAACAGTGGTACTATTACACCTATTAGTATGGAAAGAAAAAAGTAGAAGTAAAGAAAGAAACAAGAGAAGACATTTTAGGAAATGAAAAGGACATTTATATCAGAACCAGTATTGGCAATACCAAACCTAGACAAGAAAATATGAGTGGAAGTAGATATATCAGACTATGCAACAGGAGGAGTACTGTTAGTAAAATGTAAAAATAGAAGGTAGAGACTAGTAATATTTATATCTAAGTTGATGAATCTAACAGAAAGAAACTATAAAATTCACAACAAAAAAATGCTAGTAGTAATCAGGTATTTGGAGGTGTGGAGATATTACTTGGAAGGAACAAAGGTATAGTTTGAAATATGAACAGACTACAAAAATCTACAGTACTTTATGTCTAGTCAAAAACTAAACCATAGACAAGCAAGATAGATACTATACTTATCTAGGTTTGACTTTGCACTCAAATATATACCAGGGAAGAGTATAGAAAAGGTGAATAGATTGAGTAGGGGACCAGATTGGCAGGAAGGGATAGAAAATAATAACAAAGATAGAACATTAATAAAGCCAGAATGGATACAAAAGGAAGTAAGATGGAGAGAATAAATGCTGATTGAGGAGAAAGGTCTAAAGAAAAGAATAAAAAAGGTATAGAAGAAGAATAAAAGGGTAGTCAAAGTAGTAGAGAAGCTAAAAAGGTCAGGAATGAAAATGCTAAAGAAGAAAGAATGGTCAATAGAAGAAGGACTTGTATTAAAGAAAGATTGATTTTATATACCAGAGAAAGGAGATTTGAGAGTAGAAATAATACAATTGCACCATAACACCCCAGTAGGAAGACATGGAAAAAGATAGAAAATAGTAGAATTAGTAGAAAGAAACTATTGATAGCTAGGGATGACAAAAGAGGTAGAAAGATATGTAAATAGATATGATACCTGCTAGAAGAACAAGAATCATATAGAAGCTCCTGTAGGAAAGCTAATACCAAATACAATTTCTAAAAAACTATAAAAGCATATTAGTACCAACTTTATCATCAAACTTCTATTAGCCCAAGAATATGATGTGATATTAGTAGTATGTGATTGATTTACAAAAATAGCCCACTTTATTGCTACTACAGAAAAAACATTGGTAGAAGGGCTAGCAAGGTTGTTCCAAGATTAAGTATAGAAACTCTATGGGCTTCCAGAAAGTATTGTATTGGATAGAGGACCTCAATTTATAGCAAGAATAATAAAGGAGCTAAATGAGATGCTGGAGATTGAAACAAAGTTGTTGACAGCCTACTATCCACAAACAGATGGGCAAATAGAGAGAGTAAACCAAAAGCTAGAACAGTATCTTTGAATGTTTATTGATCATAGACAGAAGCAATAGCTAGAGTGGCTAGAAATAGTGGAATTTGTCTACAATAATAAAATCCACTTGGCAACAAAGATATTACCATTCAGAGCAAACTGTGAACAAAACCCAAGAATAGGGTTTGAAGGGAGATAGAGAGAAAGATATAAAGCAGTAGGGAAATTTGTAGAAAGAATGAAGGAAATTCAGGAGAAAGTAAAGATAACATTAAAAAAGGCACAAGAGAAGATGAAACAGTATGCAGATAGAAAAAGAAAAGAGGGAGATGAATACCAAAAGGGAGACCTAGTAATGCTAAGTACAAAAGACTTGAAGTAGCAAATAAAAGAAAGAAGAATAGAGAAACTAACAAAGTGGTTTATAGGTCTATACAAAGTAAAAAGAGTTGTTTTAATAAATACAATTGAACTTGAACTACCCCTAACTATTAAAATATACCTGTCATGACTTGGCAAAATAGCTAAAGTTATTATTTACTTTACTTTACTTTACTTTTCTTTTCCTTTCTGGACTTACTACACAAGGATGGAGTGTGAGAAAGTATCACATAACTAAATGTCACAGAGTCACAGGGTTATAAGTCACAGTCAGGTGATGTCACATGACTAAGTCACATGGGACTGTAGGAAGATAGTACACAGACCATGAAGTAGTTGTATAAGTAGTATAGGAAATTTAACGGGAACTCTATTGAGTTCTTCTTGTCAACTCAGACTAGGAGTAGTTCTAAGACATCTCAGTCTAAGTCCTTACAATACCCAGTAGTCAACATAAGTAGAGTACAGTTATATAAACCCTAAGTAGAGGGCTAGAGGGTAGTATCACCATAACCAGTAGTTATAGATGGAGAAGAGGAGTACAAGATAGAGAAAATTCTAAATAAAAGAAAAGTACAAGAGAAGAATAGGTTCTTAGTATGATGGAAGAGGTATACAATAGAGGCAGATATATAGGAAGAAAGAGAGAATTTGAAAAACACAAAAGAACTAGTTAAAGAATTTGAAAAGGAGTATGGAGAAAAGGCTAAAGAAGTTAGGTGACAAGAGCTAAAAGAAGAAGAAAAGGAGTTTAGTTGTGAACTACCAAGGGAATTCACAGCCAAACTAGTATATGGATGAGGGAGAAAAAAGTATAAAAGAGAAAGAGAAAAAAAATAGAAAAAAATTGGAATAGATGGAAAAATTCCTTGGAACAAGGAACCTTGAAGGGAGGGCTATGTTATGAGTTGTTTCTGAAAAAGGAAAATATCTCCTATACATTTGTCAACTTGATAGAGAACCTCCAGAAATATAACAAAAAAAAGCTATAAATAATATGGGATAATATTATGTACAACTATATAGTTATTAAGTAAGGGTTCTGTGATTATGGGAAGTAGGCACATAGACTATGAGAAATTGGTATAAGTAGTAGTAGGGATCTAATGGGGGACTCCATCAAGTTCTTCTCTTTCAATCACCACTGGTTGGAGTTAAAGCTTCAGTCCTAAGTCTGTACCCTTAACACAAGAGTAGTGTTGGTAGGGTCCTCTTACATTGGCCCCATTTTTACAGTCTTCTGTGTATTGGAGAAGTGTTGACTCCAATCTAATATTCTCCAACAAAAAAAATTTGAAGTCATTACCTGTACTGGTTCAAGAGATATTTGTATTTCTGTCAGAAAGATAGAGAGCAGTATAGGAAAGGCTAGGAATATACTGTGAATTACTGTGAAAATACTATAAATGTACACTCTGGGTTCTGGAAAGTAATACAAAAGGATAGAGTTGGAGCGAAGGACATGCTACTGAGAGAAATAAGAGACATTGCTCTCTGGTCCTGTGGTTTTACAGCTAGTCTAGAAGGAACATTGGTGACAATAAAGAAGTGGAACAACCTTGGCCTTAGCTCATGCACTGTGCCTTGATCTCCTGTCACTTGTTGTAGTTGTGTATCTTGGAGTAGTAGAACATTGTCCAAAGGAGAGGTAAATTTAGGAGTAATGAAGTGAAGA
>Ga0153925_1000058_pt1 | contig 22279 bp, 22 predicted proteins | sample TSNJ009MetaG_FD_104684 | JGI IMG/M metagenome (GOLD analysis project Ga0153925, IMG submission 104684) | Attine ant fungus gardens microbial communities from New Jersey, USA - TSNJ009 MetaG | ecosystem: Host-associated > Fungi > Mycelium > Unclassified | place: USA: New Jersey, Wharton State...
AGTCTACCCTTGAGGGTACAAATATTCTTATATTTAGGATAAAATGATTGTAGTTTGCTCTGTCGTGACCTCATGACACTGTGACTTCCAAGCACAGGGAATTGCTTCTCTCCCACAAACTACCATCATTAATGGTAGTACTCAATGGGAGACTTATGAATACACATTATTTCTTACTCAACCAACTATACATTACTAACCAGACTCCTAATGCATATCCTCAGAATACCAGCATCCACCAAGATCCAAGCATGGATAGTTGAGGATACTCTCCAGACCAAGTCAATAGCAAAACATCCCCTAGGTCTTCTTCAAATGAATCAGGCTACTGTTCAAGTGAGACCAGTAAACATTGTGTAGTGGTTATACACTCACTAACTCACCTAGTAAGTATTTGGAGAAAATCACTTCTGGTAGAGAGAGAAAAGAAACTAACTTATACATTCTAGTACAATAGTGTTGTTTGACTCAAGTTGAGTTGACTCAGCAGCTAAGTCTTTGAGGGTTACAAAAAGAGCTTGATAGGGTTCTCAATCAATTGTGCTTGTTACATATTATTAGGGTATGGACTTAGGACTAAAGCTCTGACCCCAACCAGTGACAATTGAAAGAGAAGAACTCAATAAAGTTCTCTATTGGATTTCTACTAATACTTATACAAATATTCCATGGTCTGTGTGCCTGCTTCCTATAGTCACAAGACTATGACTAATAACTATATAGATCTTACATAATACTGTCCCATGTTATTTATATCTTCCCTGTATTATATTTCTAGAGATTTTCCATCAAGTTAATGAATATGCAGGAGATATTTTCCTTCTTTGGAGCTAACTTATAATATAGCCCCTCTTTCAAGGTTCTTTGTCCCAAGAAACTTTTCCATCTGTTCCAATTTTCTTCCCATCTCTTCTCCCTCTCTTTCTCATACCTTTTTCTTTCCCATCCATATACTAGTTTGGCTATAAACTCCCTTGGTAATTCTCGACTAAATTCCTTCTTTTCTTCTTCTAGTTCCTATTGTCTAATTTCTTTGGCCTCTTCTCTATACTCCCTTTCAAACTCCTCAGCTAACTCTTTCATATTTTCTAAATTTTCTTATCCTTCCCATATGTCTGCTTCTGCTGTATACCCCTTCTATCAAACTAAAAACTTGTTCCTTTCTCATATCTTTCTTTTGTTTAAGATTTTTTCTATCTCATACTCTTCTTCTCCATCTATGACTACTGGTTGTGGTGAAACTACTTTCTGACCCTCTACTTATGGTTTATACAGTCATACTCTACTTATATTGACTACTAGGTGTATTTTAATAGTATTTGGTAATTTGAGCTCAATTGCATTTGTTGAGACCACCCTTTTCACTTTGTATGGGCCTACAAACCATTCTATTAGTTTTTCTGTTCTTCTTTCTTTCATCTGTCACTTCAAATCCTTTGTACTTAGCATTATTAAGTTCTTTTTTTGGTATTCCTCTCCCTCTCTCCTCTTCCTATTTGTATATCACTTCATCTCCTCCTGTGCCTTTTTCAGTGCCACTTTTGCTTTTTTCTAAATTCTCTTTATTCTTTCCACAAATTCTCCTGCTGCTTTGTGTCCTCCCCTCCTCTTTCCTTCAAACCCTATTCTTAAATCTTGTCTATAGTTTGCTCTAAAAGATGAGTCCTTTGTTGCCAAGTAGATTTATTATTATAGGCAAATTCTGCCATTCCTAACCACTCTGGCCATTGCTCCTGCCTATGATTGATAAACATACAGAGGTACTGTTCTAATTCTTGGTTCACTCTTTCTATTTGTCCATCTGTTTGTAGATGGTAGGCTGTTGATAATTTTGTCTCAATTCCTAATATCTCATTCAGCTCCTTCATTATTCCTGCTGCAAACTGAAGCCTTCTATCCAATACAATACTTTCTGGGAGTCTATGAAGCCACTATACTTGATCTTGGAACAGCCTTGCTAACCCTTCTGCTGATGTTTTTTCTGTGGTAGCAATAAAATGGGCCATTTTTGTAAATCAGTCATATACTACTAGTATCACATTGTACTCTTGGGCCAGTGGTAACTTGGTAATAAAGTCTGCACTGATGTGTCTCCATAGTTTTTCTGGGATCATATTTGGTATCAGCTTTTCTGCTGGGGCTTCTACATGATTCTTGTTTCTCTGACATACATTACATCCATCTACATATCTTTCTACTTCCTTTGTTATTCCTGGTCACCAATAATTCCTTTCCACCAGTTCTGCCATTTTCTATCTTCCTCCATGCCCTCCTACTAGTGTGTCATGGTGTAGTCATATTATTTCTGTTCTCAACTCTCCCTTTTCAGGTATATAGATTTGGTCTTCCTTTAGTACCAGTCCTTCCTCAATTAACCACTCCTCATCCTTTAGTACTTTTATCCCTGACTGTTTTAGTTCTTCTACTGCCTTGACCACTCTTTTGTCCTCTTCCTGTACTTTCCTTATTTTTTCCTTCAGGTTTTCCTTCTCAATCAACATCTCTTCCCCTCTTCTTACTTTTTTTTATATCCACTCAGGCTTTATCAGTGTTCTATCCTTGTTATCATTCTCTATCCCTTCTTGCCAGTCAGGTCTTCTACTCAACCTATCTATCTTCCCCATACTCTTTCCTGGTACATGCTTAAGCACAAAGTCAAACCTAGATAAGTACAGTGCCCATCTGGCTTGTCTGCAGTTTAGCTTCTGACTAGTCATGAAGTACTACAAGTTCTTATGGTCTGTTTATATCTCAAACTGCACTTTTGCCCCTTCCAAGTAGTATCTCCATGCTTCCAAATACCTAATTACTACTAGTATTTCTTTGTTGTGAATTTTATAGTTTCTTTCAGTTGGATTTATTGACTTAGATATAAATGCTACTGGCCTCCATTTTCCATCCTCACATTTCACTGATAATACCTCTTCTGTTGCATAGTCAGATGCATCAGCTTCAACCCACATTTTTCTATCTAGATCTAGTACTACTAGTACTGGTTCTAATGTAAATGCTTTTTTCATACTCTGGAATGCTTCCTTCTGCTCTTTTCCCCATCTCTACTTTTCTTCCTTTCTTACTAGTAGGTGTAACAGGGCCACTACTCTGGCAAAATCCTTGATAAATTGCTGGTAATAGTTGGCTAACCCTAGAAATTTCTGCACTTCTTTCACATTTTGAGAAACTGGCCAGTTTAATACTCCTTCTACCTTTTCCTTCTGCATCTCTACTCCCTTCAGTCTGATTACCACCTCTAAGAACTCTACCTCTCTGACTTTCCACTTGTACTTTTCTGGTTTTATAAATAGGTCATTTTCTTCCAGCTACTTTAATACTTCTTCCACTACCTCATTGTATCCCTTCTCTATCTCTGTTGCCACAATAATATTATTGATAAAGGTTGCAGTAGTTCTCTGGTTGATCATATCTCAGAAGAGGTCATTCATCATTGTTTGAAAAGTGACAAGGGAGTTAGTGAGTCCAAAGTACATGACTGTAGACTTGTATGCTCCTACATATGTTGTAAAGACTGTGTTATGAGAGCCCTAAGAAGGAAACAGTCTCCCATGCATTTAAACATTTAATCCAAAATCTCAAGTCATACAATGAGATCAAGGTATAAATAGTGTGGGAACTTAGGAAACCAAATCACTTGACAAGGTCAAGTGACCATAGAACATTCTGGAAGAATATATGATTGTGGACTAGTAGTAGTACAGCCACTGTAAAATAGTATAAGTAATAGTCCAATCCAAGGAAGAACTCCATCGAGTTCTTCTTGAACATCTACCTAGGGTAATCACTAAGAGCATTCACTGCCTATTAATAACAGACTGTCTTCTATTCATTTCCTTCCTTGATCCTGACATTGTTATACCCCCATCTCAAATCTAACTTCATGAATACTTTCTTACTCCCCACTCTATCTAGGATATCAGCAATTAGTGGTAATATGTCACAAACTTCATTCAGACCATAACTCTAGGAATACTTGACCAATTTCGACAATCTAAATGGCTACCAAAAGCCTTAAGAAGACCTTTCAAACAGTACCAAAAATGTCCCAAAGCAATTATTATTCACCAAGTTATCAGCAGATCAGTTGGTGATTACCAAGTCACCAAACACTAAATTGCTGATATCTTGGGAACTGCTTAACATAATCATTTGCTTCAATAACTATTGTGAAGCTCTCTTCAATGTGCTTCTTTCAGCTATAAATAGATCCCAAGGAAATAAGATCCCATAGAGATACAAGGTCCTCAATGTTTGTACATAACATTGATCTTTATCCATAGATTATTATCTGTTCTTGAATAGAACAAAGAACTGCCCTAAGATGATTAGGTTATCTCTATTTCAAGAACAATAGCACTCCTATATGTAGAACAATAGATAGTGATCATGTAGTAGGCTATCCTGGTGCATAGACTACCACAATTATGTATTTAAGAACTATATGTCTAAGAATAAACCTCAGACTTAACAACATCTTTTGCTACTGTCTAAACTTTGCTTTTTTGAGCCTTATGATTATCAAATCATCAACTCACAAATCAGTAAGTGGCCATTTGTAATATGATAGATAGCTGTTTTTTATTGTCTACTGGTTTACATGTCTATAGTCCTGTACTATTTGTTGCTTTCCATCCTTTTTGGCTATAAAATGAACTGGAGATGTCTGTGGTGACTTTGATGGTCAGATGTATTCTTTATGCAGTTGATCCTCTACAAACACCTACACTTTCTCTCACTCTTTTCTTGATAATGCATACACTTTTTTCTTTCTTGGCACAAATCCCTCCTTTAACTCAATTGCATGGTACCAGGCCTTTTGCACTGGTATTTACTCCAACTCTGCCTTTCCAAATACTTTCTTCTATCTCCAAAATCTTTTTAGCACTAACTTTCTTACTACTTCCTCATCTAGCTTTTTGTTACAAAAAAGTAACTACTAAATAATGACATGGAGGTATAACAAAATACCTGTTCAAAGAACTACATAGATAGCTGGACCCTCATTACCAAGTAACCTTGCTAATATTGCCCTTTTGGTGTAGTGGTAAATGATACAGTATATGACTATTGGCCCATAGTGCAACTGTGACAGTTACTATCACAAATGGCCACTTACTGATTTGTGATTGGTTGATTTGATAATCAAAGTGCTCAAAAAAGTGAAGTTAGACAAGTAGCAAAAAATGTTGTTAAGTTTAAGATTTATCCTTAGATATACAGTCCTTAAATACATAATTGTAGTAGTTTGTGCACCAGGACAGCCTACCACATGATCACTATCTATTGTTCTACATATAGGAGTGCTATTGTTCTTGAAATAGAGATAACCTAATCATCTTAGGGTAGTTCTTTGTTCTACTCAAGGACAGATGATAATCTATAGATAAAGATCAGTGTCATGTGCAAATATTGAGGACCTTGTATCTCCATGGGATCTTATTGCCTTGGGTTCTATTCATAGCTGAAAGAAGCACATTGAAGAGAGCTTCACAATGGTCATTGAAGCAAATGATTATGTTAAGTGGTTCCTGAGATATCAGTGGTTTAGTATCTGGTGACTTGGTGATTACCAACTGATCTACTGATAACTCAGTGAATACTAATTGCTTCAAGACATTTTTGGTACCATTTGAAAGGTCTTCTTAAGGGCTTTCAGTGGCAATTTAGATTGCTGAAATCAGTCAAGTATTCCTGGAGTTATGGTCTGAATGAAGTTTATGATACTTTTCTCCTCTTCTTACTTGCTTCTTTCCTTTGCTTTTCCCTATTTGCTGGTTTCTTCTACATAAGAGTGAACACCTTATTATTCTCACCTTCCCCTTCTCCCAGTCAATTTTGGGGTTGTGTGCTGCCAGCTATGGCATTCCCAAGATCACCTTTATCCTTTCTAGATCATATACATCCATCTTTACTTGTTCCACATGCCCCTTGTAATACAAGTTGCATTCTATCTTATGCATTACCATTCCTCTATCATTGTCTATTCCATCCACATTCCTGATCTGAATTGGCCTTGCCAATTTCTCCTTCTTGAATCTCCACTTTTTCACAAACTTTTTATCTGCAAATAACCCTGTTGCTCCACTATCCAACAGTGCTTTAACAGATACCCCTTTGTGAGTATTTATTTTCTCCACCTCCACTTGCATCTATATTTCTCTTAGTGGTTTTATTGTTCTTATATTTTTGACTCCCTCAATGTTATAGATACTTGATCTATTGTCCAATTTTACACATTTCAAATATCATACTTATTATAGGAGGGCAGCTGGGAGTTTACTGACCTCTGTTCTTTTTTGATAACTTGTCTCCCTGATCAATTCTTCTTCTCTCTCTAACTCTCTGCCTTTTACTTTTACAATTCCAAGCTATATGCCCAAATCCTCCACAGTTGAAACAAATTTGATATCCCCCCTTCTTCCTCCTCCATCTACTACCATTGGTCCTGGTCCAGTTTCAGTTCCTCTATACTGATTCTCCCTATTTTGATACCCCTCTCTGAAGTTCTGAGCTCCTGTCTTCTATATGATCTGCCCTCCTCTCCCTCTATACAATTCTCTCCCAAATTCTCCTCTTTGCTGCATATTTTCCAAGGAGTGCGCTATGTTCCTCTTCAACATCTTCTCTGCCCTGTTTTGCCTTTGATTCCTATCTAATCTCACTGATCACTTCTGCCACTATTCTATTGAACTAGAGGAACTTTCTGCTTCTGCTAACTTTCTCCTGATTCCCCTGTTTAATCCTCTTTTGAATTCTTCAATGAGGGGCTATCTCTTATATCCGCTTCCTCTTACTATCTTTTTAAACTCCTGGATGTACTTGTTGTATGTCCTACCCCCCTGTTCTATTGTTCTTTACTGTTCTACCTTCCTCTCTTCCTCTCCTGTCTCCTCAAACTCATTCCTTATCTTTTTAAATAGCTCTTCTACTGTTTCTACCTCTAACTCTCCTTTTGACAGCTCATCTAACAAGTTATCCTTCTATGCCTCAGCCACTCCTCCTTGCATATAAAACAGCACCTAGGCTATCTTTGTTGCCTCCATCTCTTTTGTTATCTTTATACTCAAATATAAGCAAGCTATATTGATAAATACACTCACTTCCTCCATCTTCCCTCTATATATAGAAGGCTTGGCTACTTCTACTCGGCTTCCTCCCTGCTGTCATAGCATAGTGTTTACCTGCTGTTGTAGGCTGGCAATCAAGGTGAGAAGTTGTTCTTCTTGAGATAGTGGGGGCAGGGTAGAAGCATGTGACTTCTTGTATTGCTGCTGATAAGACATGGATAGTAGTGGTGATAGTGATAGTGATAGCAATGCTTTCTCTTCCTCTGAGGATGTATAGATTTCTTGGTTGAATAGGGTAGTTATGGTGTCTACTTCTAGCTATCAAGAGTAAAACAACTATTGTCCCTAAGAAGGGAACCTCTACTCTAGATAGAGCTTTAAGAGCTTTACCATCATTCTCCTGTATAGACAGATGATAATGCACCTGTAGTATAGAGCAGATAGCAAAAAGAAAGTATATAGCAATACCAGAAAGTGAGGTCAGGTCTTGAAGTGAGGATACTGGTATTGTCCAAGTTCTCTACCTATAGTTCCTAACTGACTGCAAAGTTTCCTTTATGCCTGGGATCCAGCTTCCAAAAAGCCTATGAGCACTGTGCTTACTAGCAAGAATAATGATAAGAGTAAGTATTGGCAAGGTCTTAAGGTAAGGAGTTGCCTAAGATATTGAGTTCTAATGTTAAGATACAGACTTAGGACTGAAGCTCTAACTCCAACCAGTGACAATTGAAAAGGAAGAACTCAATAGAGTCCTCCATTGGATTTTTACTAGTACTTATACAAATATCCCATAGTCTGTGCACCTACTTCCCATGGTCACAAGACTATTACTAATAACTATATAGATCTTATATAATATTGTTCCACACTATCTATATCTTTCCTACATTATATTTCTAAAGATTCTCCATCAAATTGATGAACACATAGGAGATATTTTCCTTCTTTGGAGCCAACTTATAACACCAAGGAAAGAGAAAGTATATTTGCTATCAAGGGAGAAAAGAGAGGAGATGCAAGCCTTTGTGGAGAGTTAGCTGCAAAAAGGATATACTCAGCTGTCAAAATCACCACAAACCTCACCAGTTCATTTTATAGCAAAAAAGAATGGAAAAAGGAGAATAGTGCAAGATTATTGTCATGTGAATCAGTGGACAATAAAAAATGAATACCTCTTACCCTTAATTACAGACATTCTGGATAGAGTAGGGAAAAAGAAGATGTTTACAAAGCTTAATCTTAGGTGGAGGTACAATAAAATAAGGATTAAGGAAGGTAATGAATAGAAATGGAAGGCAGTGTTCACAATGCATATTAGGGCATACAAACCAACAGTTATGTATTTTGGTTTGACAAACTCCTTTGCTACTTTCCAAACTATAATGAATGACCTGTTCCAAGACATGATTAACCAAGAAAATATGGCAACCTTTATCAATAACATAATAGTGACTATAGACACTGAGGAAGAACATGATGAGCTGATAGAAGAGATATTAGAGAGGCTGAAGGAGAATGACCTATTTATTAAACTAGAGAAATGTCAATGGAAAGTGAGAGAGGTAAAATTTTTGGGTGTGGTGATTGGTCTGTAGGGAGTCAAGATGCAAAAGGAAAAGGTGGAGGGAGTGTTAAACTAGCTGGTGCCAAAAAATATAAGAGAGGTGCAAAAGTTCCTAGGGCTCACCAGCTATTACAGGCAGTTCATTAAGGATTTTGCTAGAATTGCAGCCCAACTGTATCAGTTGGTCAGGAAGGAAGAAAAGTGGAGATGGGAGAAAGAACAAGTAGAAGCATTTGAGAAGTTAAAAAAGGTGTTCATAACTGAATCAGTTCTGGCTATCCCTGACCTGGATAAGAAAATAAGAGTAAAAGCAAATATCTCAGATTACACAATAGGAGGAGTGCTATCAGTTAAATGCAGGGACAAGAAATGGAGACCAGTCACCTTTATCTCCAAGTTGTTAAACACAACAGAGCACAACTATGAAATATATAACAAGAAGATGCTAGTGGTAATCTGATATTTAGAGGCATGGAGGCATTACTTGGAAAGAGCAAAAGTAAAGTTCAAAATCTGAACAGATCACAATAACCTCCAGTACTTCATGACTAGTTAGAAGTTAAATTGAAGGTAAGCCAGATAGGCATTATATCTATTATGATTTGACTTCTTCTTGAAGCATGTTCCAGGAAAGAGTATGGAAAAAGCAGACTGACTGAGCTGGAGACCCAATTGGCAGGAAGGGATGGAAAATAATAACAAAGACCAGATGTTAATAAAACCAGTGTTATGCCAGACAACCTTTTTAGGCAATTTAAGTGATAATTATCACAAATCTATATTATAACCCAGCTTGAGCAGTGAAGGTGACACCAATTGTATACTACTTGATCCCCAGTCTTGGACTCATGTATATTACCCAAGTAGTAGAATAGTGGCTGTGACCACTGCTATACCAGTCTCATAGAGCTTATCTATGTCACAAACTTCATTTGGAACATAACTCAAGGAATACTTGACTGATTTTGACAATATAAATGGCTACCAAAAGCCCTTAAAAAGATCTTTCAAACAATACCAAAAATGTCTCAAGACAATTAGTATTCACTGAGTTATCAGCAGATCAGTTGGTGATCACCAAGTCACCAAACATTAAATTACTGAGATCTCAGGAACCACTTGACATAATTGTTCACTTCAATGACCATCATAAAGCTCTCTTCAATGTGCTTCTTTTGGCCATGAATAGACCCTAAGGAAATAAGATCCCATGGAGATACAAGGTCCTCAATATTTGTACATAACACTAATCTTTACCCATAGATTATCATCTGTTCTTGAATAGAACAAAGAACTGCCCTAAGATGGTTAGGTTATCTCTATTTCAAGAACAATAGCACTCCTATATATAGAACAATAGATAGTGATCATGTAGTAGGCTATTCTGGTATACAGACTACTACAATTATGTATTTAAGGACTATATGTCTAAGAATAAACCTCAGACTTAACAACATCTTTTGCTACTGTCTGAACTTTGCTTTTTTGAGCCTTATGATTATCAAATCATCAACTTACAAATCAGTAAGTGGCCATTTGTGATAACTTCTTTATCTCTTCCTGTACTTTTCCTAGTGCTGCTTTTACTTCTTCTTGGATTTTTTTAATCCTTTCCACAAACTTCCCTGTTGCCTTGAACTTCTCTTTTCTCCTTCCTTCAAACTGATTGATCCTCTCTGTTTGCCCATCCATTTGAGGATGGTAGGCTGTTGACAATTTTGTCTAGATCTCTAGCAGTTTGTTCAATTCCCTTATTATTTCTGCTGTAAACTGCACTCCTTTGTTTAATATAATACTTTCCAGAAGATCATGCAATTTCCAAATATGATCCCTAAACAACTTGGCAAGCCCTTTTGCTGATGTCTTCTTTATAGTTGCTATAAAGTATGCTATTTTACTGAAACAATCATAAACTACTAAAACTGCATCATAATCCTAAGCCAAGGGTAGTTTGATAATGAAATTGGCCAAAATATAGCTCTAGGGTTTTTCTGGGATTACAAGGGAAGATCATACCAAAACTGGTCATTATCAAAGGAGAAGAGGAATTTGAGGTGGAAAAGATACTGAATAAAAGAATAGTTAGGGGGAAAAAAAAATTCTTGGTATGATAGAAGAGGTATACAGCAGAAGGAGATACTTGGGAGAGTAGGGAAAACTTAAAGAATGTGAAGAAGTTGGTTGAAGAGTTTGAGAGGAAGTATAGAGAAAAGGCTGAAAAAGTATAGCAGTAGAAGAAAGAAGAGGATAAAAAGGTGTTCTTAAGAAAACTACCAGGAAGGTTTACAGCAAAAATACTATGGGGGTGGTCAAATAGGGAATACAAAAGACAAAGGGAGAAAAGATGGGAGGAAAACTGGAGACAATGGAAAAATTCCTTGGGACAAGAAAACTTAAAGAGAGAGCTATATTATGAGATAGTCCTAGGAAAGGAAATTATTTCCTGCACATTCCTCAATCTAGTAGATAATATCCAGGAGTATAACACAAAAGGGATATAAATAGCATGGGAAAAGTTTATGTAAGATATGTATAGTTATTAGTAAGAGTTGTGTAATTGCAGGAAATAGGTACATAGACCAGTAGATATTTGTATAAGTAGTTGTACAATCCAATAGAGAACTCTATTGAGTTTTTCCTGAACAACTACCTTGGTTGAGCTCTAAATTATCATGACTGTATACTAACATACATATCCTTGGTCATAGTTAAGGTAACTGATAACAGTACCCCCCTCTTAAAGGTCCTCATCCCAAGAGCTTCACAGTTTATTATATGGGTCCTATAGGTTGCCTATTTTATCTTTTTTATCCCACTCTTCTATTCTTGGTCTGTAAGGGCAACAAAAGAAGTATAAGAGCAACTGGAGCAGAATAAGTTCCAGGAGAATCTTTAGTCATATTATACTCCTAAGTATGTTATAACTCACCTCTAGGAGAATTCTTAGAGTTTAGAATAAGGCTTCTTGTAAGAATGTAGCTGTTATGAGATGGTTTCCAGAAAAGAAACTATTTTCTGTACATTCCTTAACTTAATAAATAATATTTAGGAGTACAATGTAAGAGAGATATAAATAGCATGGGAAGGCTTATGTAAGATATGTACAGTTATTAGTAAGGGTCATGTGATTGTAGGAGATAGGTACACAGACCAACAGACATTTGTATAAGTAGTTATACAATCCAACAGAGAACTCTATTGAGTTCTTCCTAAACAACCATCTTGGTTGAGCCCTAAGCCTTCATGACTTTGCACTAACAGTAGCCAAGATGACTTAGTCCCACTCCTAGTCCAAGTTAACAAAGAGAACTCAATAAAGTTTTCATTTGATTATTGTTTACTACTTATACACATTTTGTATTAACTTCTGTTTACAAAGTCCTATACATCTCTTCTAGATCATTTTCTCTCATGTGTTCACCAATTATCTAATTAAAAGAAAAAAAATATTAACTTAGCTATTTTGGCTATGTTATAATACTCCTGGTATAAGAGGACCCTACTGTTAGAACTAGTCTCCTAATAAGCAAGAACTGGCTAAGAGCAACAGCTAAACCCTATGCTGGATCAGGAGAATATTATAAGTTGGCTCCAAAGAAGAAAAATATCTTCTATGTATTCATTAACTTGATGGAGAATCTTTAGAAATATAATGTAAGAAAGATATAGATAGTATAGGACAATATTATATAAGAACTATATAGTTATTAGTAATAGTCTTGTGACCATGGGAAGTAGGTACACAAACTATGGAATATTTGTATAAGTAGTAGTAGAAATCTAATGAAGAACTCTATTAAGTTCTTTCCTTTCAATTGTTTCTGGTTGAGGTCAGAGCTTCAGTCCTAAGTCTGTACCTTAATATTAGAACTTGATACCTTAGGCAACCCCTTATCTCAAGGTCTTGCCAATACTTACTCTTATCATTGTTCTTGCTAGTGAGCACAGCACTCATAGACTTTTTGAAAGCTGGATCCCAGGCATAAAGGAAACTTTGCAGTCAGTTAGGGACTACAGGTAGAGAACTTGGACAATACCAGTGTCCTTACTTCAAGACCTGACCTCACTTTCTGGTGTTGTTATATACTTTTTTTTTACTATCTGCTCTATGCTATAGGTGCATTGTTATCTGTCTATACAAGAGAATAATGGTAAAGCTCTTAAAACTCTATCTAGAGTAGAGGTTCCCTTCTTAGGGACAATAGTTGTTTTACTCTTGATAGCTAGAAGTAGACACCATAGCTACCCTATCCAACCAAGAGATCTATACATCCTCAGAAAAAGAGGAAGTATCGCTATTACCATTACTACCACCAACACCATCTATGTCTCACCAACAATAACAATAGCAATCTGAGGGGTCATGTGCTCCTACTCTGCCCCTACTATCCCAAAAAGAACAACTTCTTACTTTGATTACCAGTCTGCAACAACAGGTAAATACTATGTTACAACAGCAGGGAGGAAGTTGAGTGGAGGTAGCCAAACCTCCTATATATAGAGGAAAAATAGAGAAAGTAAGTGCATTTATCAATATAGCTCACTTATATTTGAGTATAAAAATGACAGAAGAGACAAAGGCAACAAAGATGGCCTGGGTACTGTTTTATATACAAGAAGAAGTAGCTGAGGTGTGGAAGGATAACTTGCTAGATGAGCTATCAAAGGGAGAGTCAGGGGTAGAAATGGTAGAAGAGCTATTTAAAAAGATAAAGAATAAGTTTAGGGAGACAAGAGAGGAAGATAGAACAGTTGAGAGCAATAGAACAGAGGGGTAGGACATTGTCATGAGTCACCTTGACTATGACCAAGAAATATCTATTTATAGAATGATGGTGTCATGCTGGGTAGCCTTTTTAGGCAAAATACATGATATTTGTTGAGGAAATTATACTATACTCAGCTCAAGCAGTGAAAGTGACTCTCTAATTATATACTACTAGACTCCCAGCCTTGGACTCATATACATTACCCAAGTAACAGGATAATAGCTGTAACCACTACTATACCAGTCTCATAGAGCCTGTCTAGCCATTTTGTATCAGACATAACCCAGAAATCCCCTCTAGAAGCATTCTTGAGAACAATCCAAACCTTGAAGAGACTAGTCTCCTCTGGTAGAATGACATCATAGCTCAGCAGCTGTCTTATTTGATAGATTAGGCTTTAGAGTTACCATCAGACCTTGGTAATTATTTTTGATAGCTATTATAATTAGAAGTGTCAAAGCAATCCTCTTAAGGGCAACACTGTTAGGGTATCCAGAAAGGAAGAGATGTCTGAATCTAAGAAAAAAGATCAAAAGTATAGAAGAATAAAATAGAGGGCTTGAGAAAGTTGAAAATAGAGAGATCAATAAAGACAGTAACTTTGAGAGCAGGTTATTTGCACTGGTTTTGAGGCTCCTTGAGCTGCACTTGATGACTGGGTTCAATGGATAAATATATAAGAAGACCAGGTAAAAGGATTAGGAGAGATAGGAAGCAATAGCTGTATAGTCAAAAGAGAACCCTACTTCATTATTCCATTCCCTGCTATAATGGGTTGTTGGAATATTTCTTTTGTTTCTTAATTGTTGATTCAATGATTTGTAATCCTAATATATACTCTAGGAGCATATTATGAGATGACTCCCAAGAAGAAAACTATTTCTCATATGTTTATCAACTTGATAGGAAACATCCAAGAATATAATGCAGAAAAGATATAAATAGTATGGGAAAGATTATGTAAGATATAGATAGTTATTAGTAAGGGTCATGTGATTGTAGAAGACAGGTACACAAACCAACCAACATTTGTATAAGTAGCTAGAGCAATCCAATAGAGAACTCTATTAAGTTCTTCCTGAACAACTACCTTGGTTAAGCCTAAGTCTTCACAACCTCATACTAACAGAGCACAGAGGGGCCTAATAACAAGTTATCCCCATTGCCTCCCTCCCTTTGTTACTCTAGAGCTCCGCTGCTATTTCTGAGTAACTGAGTTTTCCTGTTTGTTTCCTTTATAAAAAGTCTATACAAAATATCTCTCAAGAGGACATCTCACTTCAAGAAGAACTTGGGCATTTGCTCAACTAGGAGTTTAACCACTTGCTATGCATTTTTGAAGTAGGTTTCCAACTGTACAGTTAGTTGAAGTAGAGCATATACAAAGACATGGAAGTTCTAGGCAGTACTACTGTATTGGTGGTGAGCCAGGCTACTAGACTAGTTCAAAAAGGGTAGTATCACAATGCAAGACAAATGTGCACCTTCAAGATCTACAATCAACTGGGGCTTGCTCAAGAGAATACCAAAAACACTATATTTCTCTAGTTTTTACTGTCATGACACAGCCAAATGGCAAAGTCATTATTTATATTTCTTTTATTTTTATTTTTATTTTTATTTAATTAGGAAATCAACAGATGCAAGAGAGAATGACTCAAAAGAGATGCATGGGACTTTATAAATAGAAGTAAATACAGAATGTATATAAGTAGTGTATAGCAATCAAATAGGAACTCTATTGAGTTCTCTTTGTCAACTTAGACTTGGAGGGTGATTAAGTTGTCTCAGGCTAAGTTGCTACACTAGAACTTAATTCCATATCCAGAGCACTATTTGTCTTGGACCTTGCTCATCTTTACTCTCACAATCTCATCAACTCTTGACCAGTGGTCACTATAATCACTAGTCATTTCTATATATAGCTAGGCTCTTGGCTTAAGGGGACTTTGCAGTCAGTTAGGGACTGTAGGTAAAAGTGTAGTGCCAAGCTTGGGTATCATTACTAAGACCTAACTTCATAATCAAGTAGGCTGTATAGTTACTTGTACTGCTTTCTTAGTATGAACTTCATGCTACAGATGCATTGTTATCTGTCTATGCAAGGGAATGACAATTATTCTTTAGGAGGTTGTCTAGATTAGGGATCCCATCTGTTGGGTGATAGTCTAACCATACTATTAGGGCAGTAGTTAGTAGGGCAGTAGAACTCTGGCTGGGTGAAGATCTTGTGCCCTTGCAGATATAGTATAGCTAGTGAGATCAACCCTTCATTCCATACCAGTGAGATATCAACACAATGCCTCAATCCCAATATAACTCTCTCATGAGTGGTCTGCTCAGCCAAAAGTGCACCCTCACTAAAAGGAAGAAGAGGAAAGATATGTTGATGCTGTAAAAGGTTTGGGCACCTGGCCTGTAGCTGCAGGAATAGGAAGGAGGAGATGAAGGAGAAACCAATTTCCTAGAATAAATTTGAGGTAATAGCAAGTAGAGTAATGCAATGTGGAGTAAGGGAGGAAGTGAAAGTGAGAAGACAAGAGATGGTGAAAGAAGAAGAAGTGAGGTATTTCAGATACTAGGGAATAGGACATTATAAATGGGAATGTCCTAACATAGAAGTAGAAAGAAGACAACAAGAGGAAGAAGTAGTATATGTGGTGAAGCCACAAAAGACATAGTAGGAAGAGAAGAGGCTGGTGCATCCTCTATGGAAAAAGGTACAGAAGTATAGCAGTATATGGGGCATGCCTCCAAGAGGCACAGCATTAGAAGAAAAAGGTTGGAAGACAAAGTGGGAGGTGGTGACATTTGTAGAGTATAGTGGGTGCAACTATAAAGGTACCAAGACAGAAGAAAACCAAGAACATGGTTTTGTCTCTGGAGAGAGGCTGAAGAATATATGGTGTAAAAATTGTTTAGAGGTATGGAAATGGAGGAATAATGAAGCAGAGAGTAGGGTGAAATGTACAAAGTATGAAAGAAAAGACACAATAGTAGAGGAGAAAATATTGGAAGAGAAAAGAAAAAATATCTAGTGTCTAGAGTGTAGAACAGAAAAGAAGTGACCATAGTGGAACTGGGGAATGGTGGTGTACCCTGAACAGGGAAAAGCATAGCAGGGTGGTGCACAGGCAGAGGCTCCAAAAAGTGCAGCAAGAGAGAGAGATGAGCAAAGAGAAGTGAGGAAAATGTTTAAGATGCTAAGAGAGGTGTAGCTGAATATTGGAATAGAAAAGATAGACACATATAAAGGTGTAACAGTAAAGGCACTTTTAGACAGTAGTGCCACAGGGATATTCATGAACAGAAAGATGGTAGCCAAACATGGATTTAGGCTGCAAAAGCTAGAGAGGCCAGTAACTATTAGGAATATGGTGTTATAGTTGTACTATAGACCAGTAGTCACATACTGTATGGTTTACCACTACACCAAAAGGGCAACATTAGCAAGGCTACTTAGTAATGAGGGTCCAGCTATTTATGTAGTTCTTTGAACAGGTATTTTGTTATATCTCCATATCACTATTTAGTAGTTACTTTTTTGTAACATATGGATGGAACAAACAATAGTGCAGGGGCAATTACACATCAAGTAGAAGTAAACGTGTATTATAAAAGTCATATAGAAAGGATGAGGATAGATATATACAACTTAGAGAGGACAGAGGTGATATTAGAGATGCCCTGGTTGCAGACCTATAACCTAGAGATTAACTGGGAAACTGGAGAGGTCAAGATGACAAGATGTCCACTACTGTGTGGAAAAAGTAATAAGAAGAAAGAGGACAGGAGAACAAGAAAGGGAAAAAGAGTAGCTACTCTAGAAAAAGAAAGAATAGTAAGATGGGCTGTGGACAATAAAGAAGACTGGGGAAGAGAGGAAGAAATTGAAGTGGACCATAGAAAAATTAAGAAGATAGTCCCAAAGAAAATTTTAAAGTGGAAAAAGGTGTTTGGGAAAGTAGAGTCAGAGAGGATACTAACAAGGAAGGTTTGGGATCATACTATAGATCTCAAGGAGATATTTAAACTATAAAAAGAAAGGATTTACTTTCTGTCTAGAAATGAGAAGGAAGAGGTCCAGAGCTTTGTAGATAATCAACTGAGGAAGGGTACATCAGACTATCTAAATCCCCTTAGATGTCACCAGTATTCTTTGTGAGCAAAAAGGATGAAAGTAAGAGGATGGTAATAGACTACCATAATCTAAATAACCAGATGGTGAAAAACAACTACCTGCTCCCATTAATTATAGATCTAATAGACAATATGGGGAATAAGAAAGTATTCACTAAAATGGATCTAAGGTAGAAGTTCAACAATATGAGGATTAAGAAAGGGAATGAGTAGAAGGGAGCATTTACAACACATGTGGGGTCTTTTAAACCAACAGTAATGTTTTTTGGGATGACAAATTTGCCAGCCATATTCCAGGCAATGATGAACAAAATCTTGAGAGACTTGATAAACAAAGGAAAGGTTGCTGCATTTGTAGACAATGTGCTAGTGGGAACAGAGACAGAGGAAGGACATGATGAGATTGTAAATGAAATATTAAAGAGGCTAGAGGAGAATGACTTGTACATTAAGCCAGAAAAATGTATATGGAAAGTGAGGAAAATAGGATTCCTAGGGATTATCATAGAGCCTAACAGAATAGAGATAGAGAAGGAGAAAGTGAATGGGGTACTCAGTTAGCCAGAGCCAAAAAATGTAAAAGACATCAGAAAATTTCTAGGCCTCACAAATTATTATAGAAGGTTTATCAAAGACTTTGCTTGAGTAGCTAGGCCAATAATGTCATGACTTGGCAAAATGGCTAAGTTATTATTTATTTATTTTTTTCTTTTCTTTTCCTTTCTGGACTTACTATACAAGGATAGAGTGCAAGAAAGTATCATGTAACTAAGTGTCACAGAGTCACAGGGTTTTGAGTCACAGTCAGGTGACAGCACATGACTAAGTCACATGTGAACCATGGGAAGATAGTGCACAGACCATATAGTAGTTGTATAAGTAGTGTAGAAAATTTAATAGGAACTTCATTGAATTCTCCTTGTCAACTTGGACTTGGAGGGTGATCAAGTCGTCTAGGCTAAGTCACTACAAATAAACAAGTTAACAAGAAAGGATATGAAGTAGCAGTGGGAACAGGAGTAGCAGAAAGTATTTAATGAACTCAAAAGAATCTTTACAACAAAGCTGGTATTAGCAGCCCCAGATTTAGACAAGAAATTCAGGGTAAAGGCAGATGCCTCAAACTATGCAACTGGAGAAGTATTGTCAATGAAGTGCTCTGATGAATTGTGGAGACCAGTGGCTTTTATTTCAAAATCTCTAAGTAATACAGAGTGAAACTATGAGATACATAATAAGGAAATACTAGCCATAGTTAGATACTTGAAAGCATAGAGGTACTTCCTAGAAGAGACAACAGTAAAGTTTGAGATCTGGACAGATCACAAAAATCTTGAATACTTCATGAAGATACAGAAGTTGAACTATAGACAAGCAAGATGAACATTGTATCTGTTAAGGTTCAACTTTACATTGAAACATGTTCTAGAAAGCAGAATAGGAAAGGCAGATAGTCTAGACAGAAGGCCAGATTAGGAAGTAGGAGTAGAAAGAAACAATGAAAATGAGATGTTGGTAAAGCCAAAATGGCTAGAAGTAAGAAGGACAGCAAAGGTGGAAATTATTGTAGAGGGAGTAGATTTGTTAGAGGAAGTAAGACAGTCAAAGGTGAAAGATAATGAGGTAGTAAAGGTAGTTGAAGAAATAAAGTGAGCAGGAGTAAAAATGTTGAAAGATGAGGAGTGAAAAGAAGTAGATGGTATCATGTACAGAGAAGAAAAGATATATGTACCTAAAAATGATAAGTTGAGGGCAAAAATCATCAGGCTATACTATAACATGCCAGTAGAAGGATATGGGGGGCAGTGGAAGATAGTGGAGTTGGTCACCCACAATTTTTGGTGGCCAGGAGTAACCAAGGAGGTGAAGTGATATGTGGAAGAATGCAATTCCTGTCAAAGGAATAAGAACTGCACAAAGTAGCCAGTGGGCAAGTTAATACCCAATTCAATCCCAGAAAGACCTTGGATACACACTTCAGTAGACTTTATCACTAAGTTGCTGCTAGCCCAGGAATATAACTCAATCTTAGTAGTGGTAGATAGGCTAACAAAAATGGTTCATTTCATTTCTACTATAGAGAAAACATCAGTGGAAAGACTAGCTAGACTATTCAGAGACAATGTGTAGAAGTTGCATGGATCACCTGAGAGTATAATTTTGGACAGAGGACTACAGTTCACAGTAGAAATAATAAGGGAGTTAAATCAAATGTTGGGGATCAAAAGTAAATTGTCAATAGCATTCCACCCTTAAACAGATGGGCAGACAGAAAAGGTCAACCAAAAATTGGAACAGTACTTAAGGATATTCATAGACCACAGACAAGAACAGTAGCCCAATTGGTTGGGAACAGCAGAGTTTGCATACAATAACAAGATACATTCTAGTACAAAAACATCGCTCTTCAAAGCAAATTACAGATAAGATTCTAGGATGGGGTTTGAAATAAGGAAAAAAGAGAAATATAAGGGTGCAGAAAAATTTGCAATAAAGATGAGAGAAATTTAGAAGAAAGCAAAAGCAGCACTAGGAAAAGTACAAGAAGAAATCAAAAAGGATACAGACAGAAAGAGAAGAGAAGCTGACAAGTATAAAGTAGAGGACTTAGTAATGCCTAGTACCAAGGATTTAAAGTACTAGATGGTTGGTAAAAGAACAGAAAAGTTAACAAAGAAGCTTTTAGGACCTTACAAAATTAAAAGAATAGTATTACCAAACACAGTAGAATTAGAACTACCAGCTATAATTAAAATACATTTAGTAGTTAATGTTAGTAGGATACAATAATATGTAGGCCAAGTAGAGGGACAGAGAAGGAAGCAACCAACTCCAGTTGTAATTGAGAGAGAGAAAGAATGGGAGGTTGAGAGAATCCTGAACAAGCAATGAATAAGGGAAAAGGACAAGTATTTGGTATAGTAGAAAGGATTTACAGCTAAATCAGATACTTGGGAAGGGAAGAAAAATTTGGGAAATGCAAAAGAAGCAGTCAAAGAATTTGAGAAAGAATACCAGCAAGATATAGAAGATGTTAGGAGACAGGAAAGAGAAAAAGGGACATTTAGGAGAGGAGAGTTACCAGAAAGGTTTATAACAAGAAAATTATCTGGATAGTCAGATAAAAGATATAATGAGGAATACTGGGCAAGATTGGAAAGAAATTGGAGGAGATGGAAAGAAGGAAGAGCAAGGGGATGAGAATAATAGAAATAGTAAAGGGGGAGAAGGAGAAAATTGAGCAGGAAAACTTGGAAATCAAGGAGTAGGCAGAAGAAGATAATAATGAAATAGAGAACATCTGCAATTCCTACTATAAGTTATAAAAATCCTTAGGACAAGGAATCCTGAGAGGGGGGTAGTATCATGACATGACCAAATGGCTAAGTTATTATTTATATTTCTTTTATATTTCTTTTTCTTTTCATTTAATTAGGAAATCAACAGATGTGAGAGGGAATAACTCAAAAGAGATGCATGGGACTTTATAAATAGAAGTAAATACAGAATGTATATAAGTAGTGTATAGCAATCAAATAGGAACTCTATTGAGTTCTCTTTGTTAACTTAGACTTGGAGGGTGATTAAGTCATCTCAGGCTAAGTCACTACATTTACTCTGCTTTTGTATTACAAATAGCCACTTACTGATTTGTGAGTTGATGATTTAATAATCATAAGGCTCAAAAAAGCAAAGTTTAGACAGTAGCAAAAGATGTTGTTAAGTCTGAGGTTTATCCTTAGATATACAGTCCTTAAATACATGATTGTGGTAGTCTGTGCACTAGGACAACCTACCACATGATCATTACCTATTGTTCTATATAGGAGTGTTATTGTTCTTGAAATAGAGATAACCTAACCATCTTAGGGCAGTCCTTTGTTCTATTCAAGAACAGATGATAATCTATAGATAAAGATCAATATCATATACAAACATTGAGGACCTTGTATCTCCATGGGATCTTATTTCCTTGGGATCTATTTATAGCTGAAAGAAGCACATTGAAGAGAGCTTTACAATAGTTATTGAAGCAAACAATTATGTTAAGCAGTTCCTGAGATATTGGCAATTTAGTGTCTGGTGACTTGGTGATCACTGACTAATCTGCTGATAACTTGGTGAATAATAATTGCTTTGGGACATTTTTGGTACTGTTTGAAAGGTCTTCTTAGGGCTTTTGGTGGCCATTTAGATTGTCAAAATTGGTCAAGTATTCCTAGAGTTATGGTCCAAATGAAGTTTGTGACATCTTGACTATTTATTATTGTTTGTGAGCTCTTTCTCTTCTGATTTACCCCTTCTGTGCCTACTTGTCTATACATAGCTGTAAAACAGTTTGGAGATTCCATCTCTCTAACCTGTCATCTTACCCTTGTATTCTCTTTTATCTATATCAATAGACAAGGGAATTAAACCAGCAGCCTCTTGGCTAATTGTAGAATACCATCAATGTAAATGAGGGCAAATAGTATACTTGTATAAGTAGATAGCACAATTGATTGAGAATTCTATTGAGTTCTCTTTATAACCCTCAAAGACTTAGCTGCTGAGTCAACTCAACTTGAGTTGCACAACAGAAGAACTCAGTACTACATTCCAGGCACTGTTCACTTTGAACCCTGCCTAAACTTTATTCTTTTATTGTCCTTGATTGGTGATCAGCTTGATTACTAGTCTTTTTGGATAGTAGGCTCTAGCTATAAAGGGAACTTGGTAGTTAG
>Ga0153925_1000059_pt1 | contig 22259 bp, 28 predicted proteins | sample TSNJ009MetaG_FD_104684 | JGI IMG/M metagenome (GOLD analysis project Ga0153925, IMG submission 104684) | Attine ant fungus gardens microbial communities from New Jersey, USA - TSNJ009 MetaG | ecosystem: Host-associated > Fungi > Mycelium > Unclassified | place: USA: New Jersey, Wharton State...
GAGGATTGTGTTTTTGATATTAACACAGCTATAGAGACAAACAAGACTGATTGGATCCTGTTGAGAAAATTCTAAAATACATTTAATGTTAGCTTGCTACCAAACACCATTAAATATATAAATATTCCTAGAAAATGAATCAATCATATAACTGATTTATTACTAAAACATACTATTACAAGGCTGTGTAAACCATATTAGTAGTAGATAAATTAGCCATATGTATGTGTGAACATGTCAAGCTCTGACCTTTCTGGGACTGTAGGAGCTTGTAACACAGCAAAATGAATTGCATACAGGGGAAGATGAGAGGAAGCAAGAAAGACTTAATAGAAGTATAACTACATTTCTATTTATATATGAAAATATCTGAAGCAGTGCTCTGGCAAATGGAGTTTCCAAGACAACTCAATGTCACTCCATGACAATAACATAATTCTACAATAGCTTGGCTACAACTCTGTATTGTATAAGGGCAACTGGAGTGGAGTGGACTCCAGGAGAATCCTTAAATAATATTACACTCCTAAATACATTACAACTCACCTCTATAAGAGCAACATTGGACCAGAGGCCAGAGGTCATACCAGAAATGTCACAAACTTTATTTGGACCATAACTCCAGGAATACTTGACCAATTTCAACGATCTAAATAGCCACTGAGAGCCCTTAAGAAGACCTTTCAAACAGTACCAAAAACGTCCCAAAGCAATCAGTATTCACTGAGTTATCAGTAGATCAGTCAGTGATCACCAAGCACCAGATACTAAATCACCAATATCTCGGGAACTGCTTAACATAATCATTTGCTTCAATGACCATTGTGAAGCTCTCTTCAATACACTCTTTTCAGTCATAAATAGATCCCAAGGTGATAAGATCCCATAGAGATACAAGGTCCTCAATGTTTGCACATAATACTGATCTTTACTCATAGATTATCATCTGTTCTTGAATAGAACAAAGGACTGCCCCAAGATGGTTAGGTTATCTCTATTTCAAGAACAATAGCACTTCTATATGTAGAACAATAGGTAGTGATCATATAGTAGGCTGTTCTGGTATACAGACCACTATAATCATATATTTAAGAACTATATATCTGAGAATAAACCTCAGACTTAACAACATCTTTTGCTACTGTCTAAACTTCACTTTTTTGAGCCTTTTATTATCAAATCATCAACTCACAAATCAGTAAGTGGCCATTTGTAATAGGAAAGCTAGGTAAGGGTCCCAGAAGCTAGAGTAATATTTGAGTAAGGGTAGATCTACTAATACAGGCTCCTATATATACTACAAGAGATGGTCTGTATGCAGTCATGTAAGCTACAGTCTAATAATAGCACTTCCTAATTAGAGTAACTAGAATGATCACAATAGTATATAGACAGAGAGGTAAGGGAGTAAATAGATATGTATTATAAGATAAGATCTACTAGATAGATTATAAATCAGACACTTAGCTAAGCTTTATTCTAAGGTGACTGTTGTCCTCTTACAACCTCCAGAGGAATCCTTAGAGATTAGAATAAGGCTTCTGGGGTGTACTTTTATAGTATATATATTTCTACCACTGAGGTGTCTATAAGGGGATAGTACAGTCCCTAACTACCCCAGTGTTAGTGAAGAGAGCAGACTTAGAGCTGGAACAATGAATAGCCCAGGAGTTCCAATCAATGTTGGGGTAAGATATTCTACTATATATTTACTAGTATATATATCTATACTAGCTGGTCTGTGCACATTGCCAAGAGAACACATGACATGTACATTAATGACTATATTGCCTTATAAGGCTACCTAGTACTGATGGAACAATGAGAACAAGAGAAAAGAGTTTATATAGAAAGTAGCTATACAGATTATAGAGCAAGCTAGATACTACTTATCTATACTGATGCATTACTAAGCTCTCCTAGTATGACTAAGACTCATCCCCTTACAGTGTCCCTTATAGCAACTTAGCCTGAGATAATGTAATTATACTCCAAGTCTGAGTTGACAAGAAGAACTTGATAGAGTTCCTATTTCATTCTGTATACTACTTATACAACTACTACATAATCTGTGCACTACTTTCCCATACTTATCATGTGATATTATTTTCTTGTGATGTGACATTGTGACATGCAACATTGTCATATGATACTTTTCTATACTTCTTTCTTGTATAGTAAGTTTAAATAAGAAAAAAAAAGAAAAAAAAAAGAAAATAATAACTTAGCTGTTTTGCCAAGTCATAATACCACTCTCTCTTAAGGTTTCTTGTCCCAAGGATTTACAGCTCATAGTAAGAGTCTACTATATTGCCCATTTCATCTTCATCTTCCTCTATCCATTCTCTAATTTCTAACTCTTTTTGCTTAATTTTTTCTTTTTTCTCCTGAATTGTTTCCAAGGTTCTTCTTCCCCTTGCTTGTCCTCCTTTCCATCATCTCCAATTTCTTTCCAGTCTTCTCCAATATTCCTCATCATACTGTTTATCTAATTATCCAAATAATTTCTTTGCCATAAATCATCCTGGTAGCTCTCCTCTTCTAAATATTCCTTCTTCTTTTTCTTACTGTCTTATATCTTCCATATCTCATTGGTATTCCTTCTCATATTCTTCAATTGCTTTTTTAGCATTTTTTAGATTTTTCCTTCCTTTCCAAGTGTCTGACTCTACCATGAACCTCTTCTATCATACCAAGTACTTGTCTTTTTCTTGTATCCATTGCTTATTCAAGATTCTCTTCACTTCCCACTCTTCCTTCCCTTCAATTATAACTGGAGCTAGTTGCTCCTTTCTCTGTCCCTCTACTTGCTCTATATATCTCTGTATTCTACTAGCTCTAATTCTACTATGTTTGATAATACAATTTTCTTTATCTTGTAAGGCCCTATGAACTTCTCTGTTAACTTTTCCATTCTCTTTCCAACCATCTGATATTTCAGATCCTTAGTACTTAGCATTACTAAGTCCTCTACTTTATACTTATTAACTTCTGCCCTCTTTCTATCTATATACTTCTTTATCTCTTTTTGTACTTTTCCTAGTGCTGTCTTTACTTCTTTCTGAATCTCCTTCATTTTCATCACAAATTTCTCTGCTCCCTTATATTTCCTTTTTCTTCTTGTCTCAAACTCTATTCTGGAATCTTGTCTATAATTTGCTTTGAAAGGTGACATTTTGGTACTTGAGTATGCTTTATTGTTGTAGGTGAACTCTGCTGTTTCTAACCAATCTAGTTATTATTTCTGCTTATAGTTGATAAACATCCTTAAGTACTACTCTGGTTTCTGATTAACCCTTTCTGTTTGTCCATCTATTTGAGGATGGAATACTATCAACAATTTACTTTCAATCCCTAACATCCTGTTCAACTCACGTATTATTCCTGCCACAAACTAAGGTCCTTTGTCTGAAATGATACTCTTAGGTAACCCATGTAACTTCTATATGTTGTCTCTAAACAACCTAGCTAGTCCTTCTGCCAACATCTTTTTTATAGTAGAAATAAAATGTACTATTTTTGTTAATCTATTGACTACTACTAAAATTGAGTTGTATCCTTGTGCTAGTAGCAACTTAGTAATGAAATCCACTGAAATATGAGCCCAAGGTTTTTCTAGAATTGAATTTAGCATTAATTTCCCTGCTAGCTATTCTATGCAGTTTTTATTATGCTGGCAAGTATCATACCTCTCCACATACCACTTCACTTCTTTCATAACTCCTAGCTACCAAAAGTTCCTAGTGACCAACTCTACTGTCTTCTACTGTTCTCTATGTCCTCCTACTAGCATATCATGATATAACCTGACAATCTCTGCTCTTAACTTATTATCTTTTGGTACATATACCTTCTCTTTTTTGTACATTACACCATCAACTTCTCTCTATTTTTCACTTTTGACTATCTCACTTTTTCTAGTAGATCAACTTCTTCTATAATGATTCTACTTTTTCTGTTTTTCTGACTACTAGCCACTCAGACTTTACCAATATCTTGTTTTCATTGTTTCTCTCTACCCCTATTTTTCAGTCTGGCCTCCTACTCAGACTGTCTGCTTTTCCCATCCTGCTTCCTGGGACATATTTTAGCATAAAGTCAAATCTTGACAAATATAGGGTCCATCTTGTTTGTCTTTGAATTAACTTTTGTGCCTTCATAAAGTATTCAAGATTTTTATGATCTGTTCAGATCTCAAATTTGGTAGTTGTCTCTTCTAGAAAGTGTCTCCATGCCTCTAAGCATTTGACTACTGCTAGTATCTCCTTATCATGTATTTTATAATTTTGTTCTGTATCACTTAATAACTTGGAAATAAAAGCAACTGGTCTCTACAGTTTATTAGAGCATTTCATTGATAAAACTTCTCCACTAGCATAATTTAAAGTATCTACTTCTATTCTAAATTCTTTGTCTAGATCTAGAGCTGCTAATACTGGTCTGGTAGTAAAGACTCATTTAAGCTCATCAAATGCCTTTTGCTGTTCACTTTCCCACTGCTATTTTACATTCTTCCTTGTCAATGTATTCATTGGCCTAGCTACTTATGTGAAATCTTTAATAAACCTCCTGTAGTAATTTATGAGACCCAAAAACTTTCTGATATCTTTTATATTTTTTGGCTCTGGCCAATCTATTAGGTCCTATGACAACCCCCAGGAATCCAATCCTCTTTACCTTCTATACACACTTTTCTGGCTTGATATACAAGTCATTTTCTTCTAGTCTCTTTAATATTTCTTTGTTATAAGACAACTCCCAAGAAGGAAACTATTTCTTGTACATTTATCAACTTGATAGAAAACATCCAAGAATACAATGCAGGAAAGATTTAAATAGCATGGGAAGTATTATGTAAGATATAGATAGTTCTTAGTAAGGGTCATGTGATTGCAGGAGATAAGCACACAGACTATCTAATATTTGTATAAGTACCTAGTGGAATCCAATGTTAGTGCAAGGTTATGAAGACTTAAGGCTCAACCAAGGTGGTTGTTCAGGAAGAACTCAATAGAGTTCCTTACTGGATTATTCTATTATTTATACAAATGTCTGTTGGTCTATATACCTATCTCCTATGATTACATGACCCTGACTAATAACTGTATATATCTTATATAAGTCTTCCTATGCTATTTATATCTCTCTGGCATTGTAATCCTGGATGTTATCTACTAAGTTGAGGAATACACAGGAAATAGTTTTTTTTCTAGAAACCATCTTATAACATGGCCCTCCCTTCAAGTTTCCATATCTCAAGGAATATTTCCATTGATTCCAATTTTCTTTCCATCTTCTCTCTCTTTCTGCCTCTTGTATTCTTTATTTGACCATCCCCATAATACTTTTGCTATAAATCTTCCTGGTAATTCCCTTGAGAATACCTTTTTATTGTTTTCTTTCTCCTGTTTTCTTATTTCTTTGGCCTCTTCCCCGTACTCCCTCTCGAACTCCTCTACTAACTCTTTTGCATTTTCCAAATTTTTCTTCCCTTCCCATGTCTTTTCTTTTGCTATATATTCTTTCTATCATACCAAGAACTTTTTCTTTCCTCTCACTACCCTTTTATTCAGTATTTTTTCCACTTTGAACTTTTTTCCCCTTCTATGATAACTGGCTTTGGTAGCATCCTTTTCTGTTCTTCCACCTGGGGCTTGTACAGGCATACTTGACTTACATTAACTATAGGATGGATTTTGATAGAACTAGGTAGTATCACAAACTTCATTCAGACTATAACTCCAGGAATACTTGACCAATTTCAATGATCTAAATGGCTACCAAAAGCCTATAAGAAGACTTTTCAAATAGTACCAAAAACATCTCAAGACAATCAGTAATCATTGAGTTATCAGCAGATCAGTTAGCGACCACTAAGTCACTAGATACTAAATTGCCAATATCTTGGGAACTACTTAACGTAATCATTTGCTTCAATGACCATTGTGAAGCTCTCTTCAATGTGCTCTTTTCAGTCATAAATAGATCCCAAGGTGATAAGATCCCATGGAGATACAAAGTCCTCAATATTTGCATATAATACTGATCTTTACCTATAAATTATTATCTGTCCTTGAATAGAACAAAGGACTGCCCTAAAATGGTTAGGTTATCTCTATTTCAAGAACAATAGCACTTCTATATGTAGAACAATAGGTAGTGATCATGTAGTAGGCTGTTCTTGTGCACAGACCACTATAATTATGTATTTAAGAACTATATGTCTAAAGATAAACCTTAGACTTAACAACATCTTTTGCTGCTTGTTTAACTTTGCTTTTTTAAGCACTTTGATTATCAAATCAACTAATCACAAATCAGTAAGTAATAGGTAGTTCTAACTCTATAGTATTACTAGAGATGATTCCTTTTATTTTATAAGGCCCTACAAAGCATTCTGTTAGTTTTTCCAACCTTCTTCTCTTTATTTGCCACTTTAAGTCTTTGGTACTTAGCAATACCAAATCCCCTACTCTGTACTCTTCTTCTTTGCTCTGTTTTCTATCTGCAAACCTTTTCATTTCCTTCTGTGCTTTATTCAACACTGCTTTTGCCTCCTTCTGGATCCTCTTTATTCTCTCTGTGAACCTTTGTTATCAATAGATAGTGAATGCCCTTAGTGATCATCCTAGGTGGATATTCAAGAAGAACTCAATAGAGTTCTTCATTGGATTAGACTCTTACTTATACTACTTTTTATAATGGCTGTACTATTAGTCTACGATCACATGTTTGTTATCAAGAGACAATGAGTGTTCTTAGTGATCACCCTAGGTGGATGTTCAAGAAGAACTCAATGGAGTTCTTCATTGGATTGGACTACTACTTATACTACTTTTACAGTGGCTGTACCACTACTAGTCTATGATTACATGTTCCTCCAGAATGTTCTACAACCTTGTGATCTTATCACATGACTTGGCTTCTTAAGTTCCCCTGCTATTTATATCTTAACCCCATTGTATGCTTTGAGGTTTTGGACTAAGTGTTTGAATGCACAGGAGACTTTTTCCTGCTTGGGGCTCTTATAACATGGCTCCCTCTTCAAGTTTCCTCGTCCCGAGGAATTTTTCCATTGATTCCAGTTTTTGTCCCATCTTCTCTCCCTTTCCCTTTCATATCTTTTTCTTCTCCAACCATACAGTAGTTTTGCTGTGAATTCCCTAGGTAGTTCCTGACTGAACTCCTTTTTTTCTTCCTCTTGCTCCTGTCACCTTAGTTCTTCAACTTCTTTCCTGTCCTCCCTCTCAAACTCTTCTACCAATTCCTTTGCATTCTCCAAGTTCTCTCTACTTTCCCAGGTGTTTTCTTCCATCATGTAGCCTTTCCATCTCACTAGGAACTTTTCCTTCCCTCTAATCGTTCTTTTGTTTAGAATTTTTTCTACTTCAAACTCCTCTTCTCCCTTGATAATGACCAGTTTTGGTAGTATAATCTTCTGTCCCTCCATCTGTGGTTTATAGAGTTGTACTCTACTTATGTTAACTACAGGGTGTATTTTAATAGATTTAGGTAATTCTAACTCTATCGCGTTACTCGAGACGATTCCTTTTACTTTGTAGGGGCCTACAAAGCGTTTGGTCAATTTCTCCAATCTTCTTCCTTTCATTTGCCACTTCAAATCCTTTGTGCTTAGCAGTACTAAGTCTCCTACTCTGTATTCTTCCTTCTCCCTTTTCTTTCTGTTTGCAAACTTCTTCATCTCCTCCTGTACTTTCCCTAATGCTACTTTCACTTCCTCCTGGATTTTTCTCATTCTCTCTACAAATTTTTCCACCGCTTCATACTTCTCCTTCCTTCTTCCTTCAAATCCCATCTTTGGGTCTTGACTGTAATTTGCTTTGAACGGCAATGTTTTTGTTGCTGCATAGACCTTGTTATTGTATGCAAACTCCGCCGTTCCCAACCAATCCGGCCACTGCTCTTGCCTGTGATTGATGAAGACTCTTAGGTACTGTTCTAGCTCCTGGTTTGCCTATCTGTTTGGGGGTGATAGGCCGTCGAGAGCTTTGTCTGAATCCCCAGTAAGTTATTCAGCTCCTTCATCATTTCCGCCACAAACTGCACTCCCCTGTCTGATATGATGCTTTCTGGAAGCCCATACAACTTCCATACATAGTTCCAAAACAGCTTTGCAAGTTCCTCTGCTGATGTTTTCTCTATTGTTGCTATAAAATGCGCCATTTTACTAAAACAATCGTATACTACCAGGATTGCATTGTATCCCTGAGCTAGGAGCAGTTTGGTGATAAAATCTGCCAATATATGACTCCATGGTTTTTCTGGGATTGCGTTGGGCATTAGCTTTCCTGCTGGTACCTTGCTTCAGTTCTTGTACCTTTAACAAGCATCACATTCGTCCATATATCTTCCCACCTCTTTTGTTATTCCTGGCCACCAGTAATTTCTGCCAATCAACTCCATTGTGGTGTAATTGTATTATTTCCCTTCTGAGGTCCCCTTCTGGCATGTATATCCTTCCTTCCTTTATTACTATTCCATCTTCTACTTCCCATTCTTTGTCTCTCAGCATCTTGATTCCTGCCTTTTTCAGCTCCTCTACTGCTTTTACAACTTTCTCATCCCCTTCCTGTGCCTTCCTGATTCTTTCTTTTAGGTTTTTCTCCTCTATTATTGTTTCTGCTTTCCTAATCCACTCCAGCTTCACTAGTTTCTGATTCTCATTATCTCTTTCCACTCCATCCTGCCAGTCTGGCCTTCTCCATGCTCTTTCCTGGAATGTACTTCAATGTGAAACTAAACCATGATAGGTATAGGGCCCATCTTACTTGTCTTTGGTTTAATTTCTGACTTGCCATAAAATACTGGAGGTTTTTGTGATCTGTCCAGATTTCAAATTCGAGTTTTGCTCCTTCCAAATAATGCCTCCATGCTTCTAGGCATCTTATTACTGCCAACATCTCTTTATCATGAATTTCATAATTCCGCTCAGTAGTGTTTAGCGATTTAGAGATGAAAGCCATTGGCCTCCATTTGCCATCTTCGCACTTTGTCGATAACACCCCCCCCTATCGCATAATCTGAGACATCTGTTTCCACTCTCATCTCCCTATCAATGTCTGGGATGGCCAGAATGGATTTTGTAGTGAATACCGCCTTGAGTTCCTCAAACGCTTCCTCCTGCTCCTTTTCCCACTTCCACTTTTGCTCCTTCCTGACTAGCACATGTAGTGATGCTGCTATCCTAGCAAAGTTCTTTATGAACCTCCTGCAGTAATTGGCAAGGCCTAGGAACTTTTGCACTTCCTTGATGTTCCTAGATGCCGGCCAGTTCAGGACTCCCTCCACCTTTTCCTTCTGCATTTCTACTCCTTTTGGGCCGATTACTACTCCCAGGAATTCTACTTCCCTTACTTTCCATTTGCATTTCTCCAGCTTTATGAACAGATCATTTTCTTCTAGTCTCCTCAGTACTTTCTTTACCAACTCATCATGTCCTTCCTCCATATCCATGGTTACTAAAATGTCATCAATGAAAGTTGCTGTGTCCCCTTGGTTTATGAGGTCTCTGAACAGGTCATTCATCATTGCTTGGAAGGTAGCTGGGGAATTTGCCAACCTGAAATACATGACGGTGGGTTCGTATGCTCTGATATGTATTGTGAATGCTACCTTCCATTCATCTCCCTCCTTGATCCTGACATTATTGTATTCCTATCTCAAGTCTAATTTCATAAACACCTTCCTCTTTCCTACTCCATCCAATATATCTGCAATGAGGGGTAGAGGGTATTCATTCTTTATCGTCCACTGGTTTAAGTGTCAATAATCCTGCACCATCCTCCAGGTACCATCCTTTTTTGCCACAAAGTGTACTGGTGATGTTTGGGGTAATTTGGAGGGTCGGATGTATCCTTTCCTCAATTGGTCTTCTATGAATTTCTGTACTTCTTCTCTTTCTTCTTTCGATAGTGAGTATACCTTCCCCTTTCTTGGCATAAACCCTTCTTTTAGCTCTATGGCATGGTCCCAGGTCTTTTGCACTGGCATCCTTTCTGACTCCTTTTTTCCAAATACTTTCTTCTACTTCCAGAATTTCCTAGGCACTAGTTCTCTTAATACTTCCTCGTTCTCGTTTTTTTCTGTCTTCCTCACTTTTTTCTCCTTTCCTTCTTGCTTTCTTTTTCTACATATAGGTAGGCAACGCATTATCTTTACCTCTCTCTTTTCCCAATCTATTTCTGGATTGTGGGCTGCTAGCCACAGCATTCCCAGTATCAACTCTGTCTTTCCCAAGTTGCACATGTCCATTCTCACTCTTTCCATATGTCCCTTGAAGAATATATTGCACTCAACCTGGTACATTACAGCTCCTCCTGCATTTGCTGTTCCATCTACATTCCTAACTAAGAGGGGTTTTTTTAGCTTTTCCATCTTAAACCCCTTTTTTTGTGTGAAGGTTGTGTCCATGAACAGATCTGTTGCACCGCTATCCAACAATGCCTTCACTGCTACTCTTTCATGACTCTCCAGCTTCTCTAACCCTACTTTCAGCCAGACTTCCCTCAATGGCCATAGTGTGTACCGTATATCTCTTACTCTTTCAGTTGTATTGGTGGACATCAATTTATTGCCCGGTTTTTCCAGGCACAATACACTGTATATATTATTGGAGGCCAGCCAAGAGCTCACTGTCCTCCATTTTCTTTTGCCGACTCCTACGGCATTTCTACTATTCTTTCTCTATGTCTTTTCCAGCAATTTTTGGCCATATGGCCCCATTTTCCACATATGTAGCACATTCTATCTCCTCCTCTTCCTCTATCTACATCCATTGCATTTGGGTCTCTCCTTGGACCCGTTTGAGCTCCCCCTCTATTAGTCATATTTCTACCACCTCCTCCTCTGTATCCCCCTCCCGTTCTCCATGTTATTTGTTCCCCTCTTCCTCCGTATGATCCTCCTCCTTTTGGCTGTGCATTTCCCCCTGGACGCGCTACATTTCTTTCCAGCACTCTTTCCTCTGCCCTGCTTTGTCTTTGATTCCTGTCCAATCTTACTGCCCTTTTCTGCCACTCCCCAATGGTGGTAGGTGGTTCCTCTGCTTTGGCCAACTTCCTTCTGATGGCCCCATTCAATCCCCTTTTGAATTTTTCGATGAGAGGTCTTTTCTCATAGCTGCTCTCCCTGGCGACCTTTTTAAACTTCTGTACATACTCGTTGCAGGTCCTTCTCCCCTGCTCGATTGTTCTTAGCTGCTTTATCTTTCTTTCTTCCTCTGATGTTTCTCTGAAGTTGTTCCTTATCTTTGCAAACAACTGTTCTGCTGACTCCACCTCTGATTCTCCTTTTGCTAACTCGTCCAACAGGTTATCTTTCCACACCTTTACTATTCCTTCTTGCACGTATGATAATACCCAGGCTACCTGGGTCACTCCCACCTCCTCTGTCATCTTCATTCTGATGTATAGTCGAGCTGCATTTACAAATGTGCTTACTTCCTCCATTTTCCTACTAAAGACTTGAGGCCTTGCGGCCTCTACCCTGCTCCCTTGTTGCTGGAGGAACATGGTGTTAACCTGCTGCTGCAGGGTGGCGATCATAGCGAGGAGTTGTTCCTCTCTAGAAGGGGTTTCCCCCTGTTGTTGTTGGGACATATTGTATGGTGGTGGTAGTAGTGATGGTGATGGTGATGGTGATGGCTTGTACTCTGATGATTCTTGATCCAGGGTTGCTAACTAAGGCCTATATCCAACAGGGCATGCAATCTTTACCTGTCTGGATTCCTACCGCCTTACTGACTACTGCCCTAATCAAATTTGGTATACGATTGCCTCTAAGGAGAGGACCCCTACACTAAGTGGCTTCCTAAGGAATAACCACCAATCTCCTGCATATACCATTCACAATGGAATGTAGCACAGAGTTTATATGGAGAAAGAAGTAAAGAGCAACGTCCAATTGTGAGGTCAGAACTCAAGCAGGATACCTGGACTTGGTATCTCGACTCCTCCCTCAGTCCCTAACTGACTGAGAAGTCCCCTTTACAGCTAGGGCCCGCTATCCAAAAAGCTTGTGAGCACTGTGCTTACTAGTGAGAAAAATGTGAGAGTAAGTGGGTGGTGAGGCTGCGAGATGTGAGGTCACCATTGGGAATCGAGTTCTTATGTTATCGAGAGACAATGAGTGTCCTTAGTGATTACCCTAGGTGGATGTTCAAGAAGAACTTGATGGAGTTCTTTATTGGATTGGACTACTACTTATACTACTTTTACAATGGCTGTACTGCTACTAGTCCACAATCACATGTTCCTCCAGAATGTTCTACAACCTTGTGACCTTATCATGTGACTTGGCTTCTTAAGTTCCCCTGCTATTTATATCTTAACCCCATTGTACACTTTGAGGTTTTGGACTAAGTGTTTGAATACATAGGAGACTTTTTCCTGCTTGGGGCTCTCATAACAATATTCTTCCAGAATATTCTGTGATCACTTGACCTTATCACATGACCTTAGTTCCCACACTATTTATATCTCAACCCCATTGTATGTCTTGAGGTTTTGGATCGAGTATTCAAATGCTTGGAAAACTATTCTCCTTTTTGGGCTCTTATAACAACCTTTCTATTGCTTTATACTTTTCCTTTCTTCTCCCTTTGAACCCCATTCTTGGGTTTTGACTGTAATTAGCCTCAAATAAAGATATTTTTGTAGCTGAATATATTTTGTTGTTATAGACAAATTCAGCTATCCCCAACCAGTCTAGCCACTGTTCTTGTCTATGGTCAATAAAAACTCTCAAATACTGCTCCAACTTCTAATTCACTTTCTCTGTCTGCCCATCTGTCTGGGGGTGGTAGACCATTAATAGCTTTATCTATATGTTTAACAACTCATTTAACTCCTCCATCTGTTATCAATAGGCAGTGAATGCCCTTAGTGATCACCCTAGATAGATGTTCAAGAAGAACTTGATGGAGTTCTTTGTTGGATTGAACTTTTACTTATACTATTTTTACAGTGGCTGTACTCTTAGTCCATGGTCATATGTCCTTCCAGAATGTTCTGTGATCACCTGACCTTGTCATATGACCTTAGTTCCCACACTATTTATATCTCAACCCTATTGTATGTCTTGGAGTTTTGGATTAAATATTTGAATGCTTGGGAAACTTTTCTCCTTTTGGAGCTCTTATAATACCATCATTCCCACTGCAAATTATATCCCTCTATCTAATATAATACTTTCCAAAAGTCCATGGAGCTTTCAGACATGGTCTCTGAACAGTCTAGCAAGCTCTTCTGCCAATGTTTTCTTTGTAGTTGCTATAAAGTGTACTATTTTACTAAACCAGTCATACACTACTAAGATTGCATTATATCTCCATGCTAGAGGTAACTTCATGATGAAGTCTACTAAGATATAACTCTATGGTTTCTCCAAAATTGCGTTTGGTATGAGCTTCTCTACTGGGGCTTCACTTCTGTTCTTATATTGTTGATAGGCATTGTATCTATCTATATATCTTCCTACTTCCTTTATAATTCCTGGTTACCAGTAATTTCTTGTAACCAACTCTGTTGTTTTCCATCTTCCTCTATATCCTTCTACTAGTGTATTATGGTATAGATGTACTACCTCTCCTCTTAGCTCCTGTTCTGGGACATATATTTGTTCTTCCTTCATGACTACTTCTTCCTCTATTGACTACTTCTTGTCTCAAAGGCTTTTCATTCCTGCTTTCTTTAGCTCTTCTACTGCTTTTACTATCTTTTTGTCCTCTTTCTACACCTTTTTAATTCTCTTGCTTAGGTTTCCATCTTCTACTAGTGTTTTTACTCCCCTTACTATAAGACTTAGACTAAGACATCTTAGAACTACTCCTAGTCTGAGTTGACAAGGAAAACTCAATAGAGTTCCCATTTGATTATGGTACACTACTTATACACCTCCTGTGTTTACTTCTATTTATAAACTCCCACACATCTCTTTTAGTCATCCCACCAATTTCCTAATTAAAAGAAAAAGAAAAAGAAAATAAATAATGACTTAGCTGTTTTTGGCTATGTCATGACACTACCTTCCTTTCAAGATTCCTCATCCTGAGGATTTTTATAGTTCATAGTATAGGCTGCAAATATTCCCCATTTTATTGTCATCTTCTTCTGTCCACTCCTTGAGCCCTGAACTTTCCTGCTTGATTTCTTTTTCTTTCTTCTTTATTGTTTCTATAGTTCTTTGTTCTCTTGTTTATCCTCCTTTCCATTGTTTCCAATTTCTTTCCAGTCTCCTCCAATATTCCTTGTCATATTGTTTGTCTGACCATCCAAATAGCTTTTTTGCTGTAAATCATCCTGGCAGTTCTCCCCTTCTAAATGTTTCTTCCTCCCTCTCTTGTTGTCTTACATCTTCTATGCCTTGCTGGTATTCCTTTTCATACTCTTTGACTGCCTCTTTTGTATTTTTCAGATTTTTCTTTCCTTTCCAAGTATCTGATTCTGCTGTGAATCCCTTCCATCATACCAGGTACTTATCTTTTCCTTGTATCCACTGTTTTTTCAGAATCCTCTCTACTTCCCACACTTATTCTCCCTTGATTACAACTGGAGCTGGTTGCTCCTTTCTCTGCCCTTCTACTTGCTCTACATATCTTCGTATTCTACTGACATTAACTACTGAATGTATTTTTATTGGTTTAGGTAGTTCTAATTCTACTGCATTTGATAATATGATCTTCTTAATCTTGTAGGGGCCTACAAACCTCTCTATCAGCTTTTCTGTCCTTCTTCCGACCATTTGATATTTCAGATCCTTAGTACTTAGCATTACTAAGTCTCCTACTTTATACTTGTCAACTTCTGCCCTCTTCCTATCTGCATATTTCTTCATTTCTTCTTGCACTTTTCCTAGCACTGCTTTTGCTTCTTCCTGAACCTCCTTCATTTTTATCATGAATTTCTCTATTCCTTCATATTTTCCTCTTCTTCTCATCTCAAACTCCATCCTAGGATCTTGTCTATAATTTGCCTTAAAGAATGATGTCTTTGTGCCTGAATGTACCTTATTGTTGTAGACAAACTCTGCCATTCCTAACTAGTCTGGCTACTGTTCTTGTCAGTGGTCAATGAACATTCTTAGGTACTGTTCTAATCCCTAATTAACCCTTTCCGTTTGGCCATCTGTCTAAGGGTAGAATGCCATTGACATTTTGCTCTCAATCCCTAGCATTTGATTTAGCTCCCTCATTAATCCTGCTATGAACTGCGGTCCTCTGTCTGAGATAATGCTCTCAGATAACCCATGCAGCTTCCACATATTATCTCTAAACAACCTGGCTAGCCCTTCTGCCAATGTTTTTTCTATAGTAGGGATGAAATGGACTATTTTTGTTAATTTGTCTACTACTACTAAGATTGAGTCATATCTCTGTGCTATTGGCAATTTGGTGATAAAATCTGCCGATATATGTGTCCAAGGTTTCTTAGGTATTGAGTTGGGCATTAATTTGCCTGCCAGCTGTTCTGTGTGGTTTTTATTCCTCTGGAAAGAGTTACAACCTTCTACATATCGTTTCACTTCCTTCATTACTCCTGATCACCAGAAATTTCTTGTGACTAGCTCTACCATTTTCCACTGTTCTCCATGTCCTCCTACAGGTATATCATAATGTAGCCTGATTATTTCTGCTCTAAGCACCTCATTCTTGGATACATACACCTTCCCTTCTTTATACATTACACCATCTATGTCCTTCTACTCTTTGTCTCTTAGAACTTTTACTTCTACTTATTTCATCTCTTCTACTGCTTTAATTACTTTGTCATCTCTTACTCTTGACTGTCTTATCTTCTCCAATAGATCCATTTCCTTTACTATTACTACTACCTTTTCTGTCCTTCTATTCTCTAACTATTCTTTCTTTACCAATGTCTCATCCTTGTTGTCTCTTTCTACTCCAACCTCCCAGTCTGGCCTTCTGCTCAGGCTATCTGCCTTCTCCATCTTTGTTCCAGGAACATGTTTTAACACAAAGTCAAATCTTGATAGGTACAGTGCCCATCTAGCTTATTGTTTATTCAACTTTTGTGCTTTCATAAAGTATTCAAGATTTTTATGATCTGTCCAAATCTCAAATTTTACTATTGTTCCTTCTAGGAAATGCCTCTACACCTCTAGATATCTGGTTATTGCTAACATTTCCTTGTAATGTATCTTGTAATTCCTTTCTGTATCACTTAGAGATTTTGAAATAAAAGCTACCAGTCTCCATAAGTCATTGGAGCACTTTATTGAGAGCACTCCTCCAGTTGCATAATTTGAGGCATCTGCCTCTACCCTAAACTCTTTGTCTAAGTCTGGGGCTGCTAGTACTGGTCTCATTATGAAGGCCTTTTTGAGCTTGTCAAATGCAGCCTGTTCTTCTCCTTCCCACCTCCATTTTACGTCCTTCCTCATTAGCATATTCATTGGCCTAGCTACTTGAGCAAAGTCCTTAATAAACCCCCTGTAATAATTTGTGAGGCCTAAAAATTTCCTAACATCTTTCATATTTCTTGGCTCTGGCCAACTCAGTACCCTATCTACCTTCTCTTTCTCTATCTCTATTCCACTGGGTCCTATAACTGCATCCAAAAATTCAATCTTCCTTACTTTCCATGCACACTTCTCTGGCTTGACATACAAGTCATTCTCTTCTAACCTTCTCAGGACCTCCTCTACTATCTCATCATATCCCTCTTCTGTTTCTGTCCTAACTAGCATATTGTCCACAAATACTGCTACTTTTCCTTCATTAATCATATCTCTCAGGATCTCATTCATCATTGCTTGGAACATAGCTGGTGAATTTGTCATCCCAAAAAACATAACAGTTGGCTCAAAGGATCCAACATATGTAGTAAATGCTCTCTTCCACTCATCCCCCTCCTTTATCCTCACATTGTTAAAGCCCCATCGTAAGTCTATTTTGGTGAATACTTTCTTACTCCCTATGTTGTTGATTAGATCTGTAATTAGTGGCAGAGGGTAATTATTCTTTACAGTTTGTTCATTTAGGCTATGATAGTCTATAACCATCCTCTTCTTTCCATCTTTCTTATCTACAAAGAAAACTGGTGATGTCTGAGGGGACTTTGATGGTTTAATATACCCTTTTCTTAACTGGTCATCCACAAATTTCTGAACCTTCTCCCTCTCGTCTTTGGAAAGAGGATAAATCCTTTCTTTTTGTGGTTTAAATGTCTCCTTGAGATCTATGGCATGATCCCAGATTTTTCTTGTTGGCATCTTCTCTGACTCCATTTTCTCAAACACCTTTCTCTACCTAAGAAGTTTCTGCAGTACCATTTTCTCAATTTTCCTATGGTCTACCTTGACTTCTTCTTCCCTTTTCTAGTCTTCCTTATCATCCACTGCCCATCTCACGATCTTCTCTTCTTCCAGTGTCACTACTCTTTTTACTCTCTTTCTTACCTTTTTCTCCTTTAGCCTTGTATTCCTTCCACACAATAGTGGGTACCTTGTCATCTTGACTTCTCTGGTCTTCTAATTTATCTCTAGGTTGTGTGCTTGCAACCATGGCATCCCCAATATAACATCTGTTTTTCCTAGATTGCACACATCCATTCTCATCTTTTCTACATGGCCTTTGTAGTACATGTTTGCTTCCACCTGATAGGTAATAGCTTCTGCACTGTTGTTGGTCCCATCAACATTTCTAACCATTATCAGTCTCTCCAATTTCTGCAGCCTAAATCCATGTTTTGCTACTATCTTCCAATCTTTAAACATCCCCATTGCACCATTGTCTAGGAGTGCTTTTACTGTTATACCTTTGTATATATCCACCTTTTCTATTCCTATGTCCATCCATACTTCTCTCAGTATTTTGAACATTCTTCTCACTTCTCTTGCTGTGTCTTCTACCCATGCCCTGCCTTGCTGCATTTTTTCCTTTGTGGGGCATGCTGCTTCTTTTTTCTTTCTCCTTTACTTTGGACATCTACACTACTTGGCTTTCTCTAACTTTCTTCCTCTGAGGACTCCTTGTCCTCTGTTGTTTTCCCTATGCATTTTTTTCTTTCTACACTATCTACATTCTATGTAGGTCGCTACAACTTCTTCTGTCATCCATCCTAACTCTAACAGCTATGTATCTTCTGGTACATTCTTCTCTCTATAGTATTTCTGTGCCTTTTCCCACTTGGAATGCACTGACCTCTCTGCCTGCTGCGCCTTTTGTGGCCTGACTACATGTGCTACTTCTCCTTCCTTCTTCCTCTTCCTTTTAGCTTTAATATTCGGATACTCCCACTTGTAGTGTCCTAACCCCCAACATCAGAAGCATCTTACCTCCTCTTCCCTTTCCTGTTGCTTTATCTCTACTTCTTCCTTTACTCCATACTGCATCACCCTGCTGGCTATTATTTTAAACTTATTCTAGGGAATTGGTTTCCTCTCTGCCTCCCCTTTCTTATTTCTATAGTTACAGACTAGGTGCCCAAACCTTTTACACCTCCAACATGTCCTTCCTTCCCTTTCCTCTATTTCTGCCCTTAGTTTGGCCAAGGCATGCCATTGGTTAAGCATACTGCCCATAAGAGAGTTGTATTGTTCTAGAGACATGGTACTACATTTCCAGAGAAGTCAAAATAGAAGTGATCTTACTAATGTTATGACTACTGGAGCGCAAGATCTTTACCCAGCTAGACACCTACTGCCCTACTTGCTACTGCCCTAATACTATGGTTATACTATTACCTCAAGGAGAGAATCCCTAACCTAAACACTTTCTTAAGGATGCAGTGTTACTTTTCTGCATAAATAGATAACAATGCACCTGTAGCACAAAGTTTATAGTGTAAAGTAGTACAAGTAACTACTTAGCCCACTTGATTGTGAGGTCAGGTCTTAGCGATGATACCTGAGCTTGGTACTATACCTCTATCTGCAGTTTCTAACTAACTGCAAAGTCCTCTTAAGCCTAGGGCCCAGCTATGTCGTAGTGGTCCTGAGTTGTATCACTTAGATACCAAGGAAGATAAGAGAGTAAGAGTGGCAAGGCTCTATGATGAGCAGTGCCAATAAAGGAATTGAGTTCTAGTATAAGAACTTAGACTGAGATGTCTTAGAACTACTCCCAGTCCGAGTTGACAAGGAGAACTCAATGAAGTTCTCATTTGATTATAGTACACTACTTATACACCTCCTGTGTTTACTTCTATTTATAAACTCCCACACATCTCTTTTAGTCATTCCACCAATTTCCTAATTAAAAGAAAAAGAAAAAGAAAATAAATAATAACTTAGCCGTTTTTGGCTGTGTTATAACAGTCTAGTCATTTAGGTTGCAGTAGTCTATTACCATCCACTTACTCCCATCCTTTTTGCCCACAAAGAAGACTAGTGACATTTGAGGGAATTTTGATGGTCTGATATACCCCTTTCTCAGTTGATCTTCTACAAAGTTCTGGACCTTCTCTCTCTCATTTTTGGATAAAGGATAAATTCTTCCCTTCTGTGGTTTGAATGTTTTCTTGAGATCGATAGCATAATCCCAAACTTTTCTAGTTGGCATTCTTTCTGACTCTACTTTCCCAAACACTTTCCTCCATTTTAGAAATTTCCTTGGGACCAACTCTTCAATTTCCTTTTCTTTTTCCCAATCTTTCTTGTCATAGATTGCCCATCTGATAATTTTCTCTTCCTCTAGGGCTGCTACTCTTTTTCCTTTCTCAACTCCTCTTGGTCTTGTTCTACTATATAAAGGTGGACATCTTGTCATTTTTACTTCTCCAGTTTCCCAATTGATTTCTGGGTTATGTGCCTGTAACTACGGCATTTCTAGTATTACTTCCATTTTTCCTAAGTCACATACATACATCCTCATCCTTTCTATATGACCCTTGTAGTACATATTTGCTTCTACCTGATGTATAATAGCTCCTCCACTATTGTTTGTCCCATTCACATTTCTGACCATTATGGGTCTTTTTAGTTTCTACAGCATAAACCCATGTTTTGCTGCTGTCCTCTTATCCATGAACATTCCTATTGTGCCACTATCCAAGAGTGCTTTTACTGTAACACCCTCATGAGTGTCTATCTTTTCTATCCCAATATTCAACTACACTTCTCTCAGCATTTTGAAGGTTTGTCTGATCTTCCTTTACCTACCCTCCTCTTTTGCTGTGCTTTCCAGGACTCCTGCCTGTACACTGCTCTGCTGCACCTTTCTCTTTTTGGGGCATGCTGCCTCTGTCTCCTTTCTTTTCTAATATCCATACCACTTCTGCCTGTCTAAAATCATCCCCTGTTCTCTATTCTTCTCCACATGGCATTCTTTCCGTCTACACCTTTCACACTCCACATATGATACTATCACCTCCTTTGTATACCACTCCAGCTCTAACAGGCATGCCTCATCTGGAATGCCCTCTCCACAGTACTCCTGTGCTTTTTGTCATAGGATGTGCACCAGACTCCTCCTCCACTCTTTTTGCTGTACCTTTTGTGGTATGGCTACATATGCTGCCTCTTCTACCACTCATAACTTCTTTTCTCCTTTCCAAAAAGGACACTCTCTGCACTTGTGTCCCTTCTCTCCACACTTAAAATATTCTACTTTCACTGTCTCCTGCTTCTTTATCATTCTCTCCTTCACATCATGCTATATCACCCTACTTGACAATACTTCAAATTTATTTTGGGAAGTGGTTCCCCTCTTCTCCTTTCCTTCCTTATTCCTGCAATTTCGGACCAGGTGCCCAAACCCTTTGCAACTCCAACATTCTTGTTCTTTCTTTCCTTCTAATTTTGTCCTTAATGAAGTAAGGGTATGCTTCTGTTTGAGCAAGTTGCTCATTAATGAATTGTATTGTTGCAAAGACATAGTGCTACATCTCTGCAAAGGTATGGAAGTAATGTTGATTCTTGCTAATTACAACTATGTCTGCTGGGGCACAAGATCTTTACCCAGCCAGGTACCTACTGCCCTACTAACTACTGCCTTAATAATAAAGTTAAACTATCACCTCAAGGAGAGGATCCCTACTCTAGATGGTCTTCTAGAAGTAACCGTTACTTCTCTTCATGTACCACTCACAATAGAGTGCAGCACAAGGTTTTTACTAAGAAAACAGTAACTAATAACACTACCTAGTTGCAAGGTCAGGTCTAGAACACAATCCCTGGGTTTGGTACTGCATTTCCACTAGTAGTCCCTAACTGACTGCAAAGTCCTCTTAAGCCAAGGGCCCAGCTATATATAGAGGTGGCTAGTGATCATGATGACCACTGGCCAAGAGTTGATTTATATGAGAGTAAGAGTGAGCAAGGTCCAAGGCAGACAGTGCTCAAGAAATGGATATTGAGTTCTGGTATAGTGACTTAGCCTAGACGACTTGATCACCCTCCAAGTCTGAGTTGACAAGGAGAACTCAATGGAGTTCCCGTTAAATTTCCTATACTACTTATATAACTACTTCATGGTCTGTGTACTATCTTCCCATAGTTCCTATGTGACTTAGTCATGTAACATCACCTAACTGTGACTCATAACCCTGTAACTCTGTGACACTTAGCTATATTATACTTTCTCACACTCCATTCTTGTGTAGTAAGTCCAGAAAGGAAAAGAAAAGAAAAGAATAAATAATAACTTAGCCATTTTGCCAAGTCATGACACTCTTCTGTTTCCTAATTTATCTCAGGGTTGTGTGCCTGCAACTATGGTATTCCTAGTATCACATCTGTCTTTCCCAAGTTGTATACATCTATTCTTATCCTCTTTACATGATTTTTGTAGTATACATTTACTTTCACTTGGTATATGATGACTATCATGACTTGGCCAAACAACTAAGTCATTATTTATTTTTCTTTTCCTTTTCTTTTCTTTTATTAGGAAATCAATGGATGTGAGAGGGGATAACTCAAAAGAGATACATGGGACTTTGTAAATAAGGGTAAATACAGAATGTGTCACAAACTTCATTCAGACCATAACTCCAGGAATACTTGACCGATTTCAACGATCTAGATGGCCACCAAAAGCCCTTAAGAAGACCTTCCAAACAGTACCAAAAACGTCTCAAAGCGATCAGTATTCACTGAGTTATCAGCAGATCAGTCAGTGATCACCAAGTCACCAGACACTAAATTGCTGATATCTCAGGAATGTTACCAAGGAACAGTGAATGTTCTTAGTGGTCACCCTAGGTGGATGTTCAGGAAGAACTCGATGGAGTTCTTCGTTGGATTGCAGCCTTATTTATACTACTACTACAGTGGCTGTA
>Ga0153925_1000060_pt1 | contig 22182 bp, 16 predicted proteins | sample TSNJ009MetaG_FD_104684 | JGI IMG/M metagenome (GOLD analysis project Ga0153925, IMG submission 104684) | Attine ant fungus gardens microbial communities from New Jersey, USA - TSNJ009 MetaG | ecosystem: Host-associated > Fungi > Mycelium > Unclassified | place: USA: New Jersey, Wharton State...
CAAAGTGATAGGTCACATATTGAGAACGAGATTTTCTGTTGAAATGTCAAGATTGTAAATATCATGCTGACACACTCGAAACTGGTTCACCTAGAACATTCATGGTGAGACAGAAAGTGGGCCCCTGTGCAGCTGGTATCAGTCGTTATCAGTCTTTCATTATCGAGAGTGTTTAGTATGAAGAGTGCAGACGGTTATATAATATTATGCATTGTTGTTGTTTTTATTTTTAACTCAACAAGTTATTACGCGGTGTACGAACACAGTCCGCGGTAGTCTACTGACTACTAAGGCACAAGGCCTTAACTAACACTAACAGTACGATTGGGCCAGGCTCTGTACTACGAGGAGAGACTGGGCATAGGTAGGAAGGAGTGGGAAGAAGGGAGGCAGAGGGCTGTGAGGACATGTGTTTTGCTCGGGAGGACTTGGCTGGATCGTTCTGAGCTGGGGATGGTGTCTCAGGGGACACATGGGGTGGTCGTCGTGGGTTCACGGAGGTTCCCTGGGTGTTAGGAAAGTAAAAGCGGATGGGTTAGAGATGAGGAATTTGATGAAGTTGCCTAAGCATGGAGACAGAAGGGATACTCGGTCTTTTGCAAATCTCGGACAACCGGTGAGGATGTGACGTCTAGTTTCGATATCTGATTGACCACATGGGCATGCGTATGTTTCCTGGGGGAAAAACCTGGCTCTATATTGGGGCGTGGTTTAAGATCGCTCTAGTGGCTCTTGCACATAAAGAGATGGAGTGGCCCAGGTAGGACATCCACGTGCCTTCGTTGGACGCAGTCGTTGATGCTCTAACTTTCCTGTTTCAAAAATTTGTAATGCAGTGCTTGGTCACAGTTCATGATACATACTAAGAGATATGTAACTCAGACGTCGTACAAACGAATAGACGGCTGAGGGAGGATTCTTCATCTCCATGGATATATATCTATCCCATGACATACCTTCAACAAGTACCCGACCAGTCTGACTATACAAAAATGGATGTGAATGATCCAGTAGGTACCTGGTCAGTCATGCACCCTGGCAGTAATGCCACATGAGTGTGGTTGTCTAATTGAACACATACTCCACATTACATGAAGACACAGTGAACAGGAGTTTGGTATATCAGGGCATTCTTCATTTCATCGACATGTTAACTTGATAGTTGAGTGCTATGTTAATTTTTTTCTTAAATAGTACTATGTTATTTGATGGCCAAGTTTCAAATCGCTGAAAATAGATAAAATGATGATGAGTCATAGATAAATAATATCTACATTAATTATGACAATGCTCAATTATGATTGGATTTCTCAATCTACATACTAAGGTATAGACATATGAGTATATAAGGAATCTTAGAATGCCAGGTAATATTAGTATATATTCTATCTGAATTTACAAACACCCCACCTTTCAGGCAAGGCCTAGAGCACATCCACTATACTACATGAATGTCTGCTCTTCAGGTCATGTGCCCCACAGAGCCACCAGTGGTGCCCTTGAGGCTGCCTGGTTGTCAGGGATGTGGAGCAGAGTAGAGGTTAGCTAATAGAGTAGTTCTAAGATAGTATATATCAAGGAATAGGAGTACTAGCTAATAAGAGAAATGAAATATACATATACTCTGAGATATATTAACCAAGGAGTATATGAGAGCAACCAGAGAGAAGCTTCCAGAAGAATTCTCAGTCTATAAATATGCTCCAGAGCATGTTACTTATAGGATAAGATAGTACTCTATGTAGTTCAGGAGTAAAAATAGGATGTATATATATATTACATAAGTAAATCAATATTGTATGACTCCAAATCAAGTCCATGTCCATAGCTTTAATCTACAACACTCCCACTTATATATAGACTTAGATCTGGTATTCTTGTAAAACTATAATGCTTTGGTCCAGAGAGCTCTTTTGCAAGCCCATCAGCAGCCATTTCTAAAGTAGAAACATACTCCAAAAGAACTGCATCATTTGAAATAGCAAAGTGAATGAAGTGGTGGCAAAGTGCAATATGCTTAGTTTGTGGATAGTCACTGGGATTCCCTACAAGAGCAATTGTACCTTGATTGTCACCTAAAAGAGTAGTGGGACTAGTTTGTTTATAACCCAGATCTTCAAGTAGCTGACAGATTCAGATAGCTTCTTATGCTACACATATCATAGCCATATACTCAGCTTCAATTGATGAAAGAGCTAGAGAAGTCTATAGCTTACTACTCCAACTGATAGCAGCTCTGCACATAAAAAAAACATAGTCACCAGTGAAATAGCAAGTGTTTATATCTCCAGCCCAATCAAAGTCTGAGTACCCCAAAATAAGAGAGAATATATCTCTATTTAAGATCCCATTATACTTGAGTCCAAAAGTTTTAATGCTAGCAAGATAGCAAAGACAATATAGAGCTTGATCCAGGTGAATCTTACTAGGATTGGCACTGTATTTGCTCAAGCAACTAATAGCATAAGCAATGTTAGACCATATACCAAGCATAGTATACATAAGAATACCAATAATAGACTGGTACCAGAAAGGATCAATGTCATGTTCTTGACCTGGAGAAGAAGAGTTATTTTTTGATAACTTGGTACCAAAAGAAAGAGGAGTGGTAAAAGTATGACTATCATTACAGCCAAAGTGAATGATAGAGTCTTCAATGTAGTAAGTTTGCAACAATTGTATAGTTTGAGCTCTAAAGTTATATTCAATTACAATTCCAAGTAGCTGATAAATTCAGCCAAGATCCTTGATACAAAAATGTTGTTCTATCTTGTTCTTGATTTTTTGTATAAAAGTGAGATCATTGCTAAGAAGGCCTATGTCATCAACATAGACAGCAAGGAAGGTAATATACTCTTTTTAACAAAGAACATGAATATAGTGGTCTACATGAATATGATGAAAACTAATTTTCTTGAGTTCTGAATCAAGCAATTGGTTTCATACACAAGATGTCTGTTTTAGACCATATATAAAGCAGTGAAGGTATACTAATCTATTGAAATGTTCTTCAATACCATGTAGTAGACATATATATAACTTTTGTAATTTGCTATTGAAAAAAGCAGTGTTAATATCAAGATAATAAAAGTGGAGTTGAAGGCAAACAGCTAGACTGTACAAAATACAAATGGAAATAAGCTTGACAACAGGTGAAAAGACCTGATCAAAGTTAACCCAAGGTATTTGGATAAATCCATGTACAACCAACTGAACTTTATACTATTTTATAGTTTTATTGGTTTCTCATTTGAGTCTAAAAACCAGTTTAGAGCTAATAGCTTTTCAGTTTGGTAGAAGAGTAGAGACAAACTCAAATATGCCAGTTTAAAGAAGGAATCTAATTTTATCTGTAATTCTATTTTTTCAATTGTTAACCTATGGTGAGTTCAAGACTTCAAAAAGAGTATATAGTTCTTCAATTGTTTGTATATAAACAATAGCAGCAAAGGCTAAAGCAAGGTTATCAACACTATTCTCAGGCTCATCGGTATTAGGGACTACTTTAGGCTCTTCAACAGAAGGTTCTTTAGCAGAAGTTGAAAAGAGAACAGATTGTAAGTTTTTATTGTAGCATTTAACTGAATAACATATATGTTTGCCTTCTACTAGAGGACCTATATCATCTTGAAGGATTTCTAGCTCAGTGTAGTATAATTAACAAGAAGGATATTGTAAGAACTTAGACTGTAATGTCTTAGAACTACTCCTAGTCTGAGTTGACAAGGAGAACTTAATAGAGTTTCTATTTGATTGCTATACACTACTTATACACATTCTATATTTACTTCTATTTATAAAGTCCCATGCATTTCCTTTTGAGTTATTCCTTCTCATATATCTATTGATTTCCTAATTAAATGAAAAGAAAAGAAAAAAATATAAATAATAACTTAGCCATTTGGCTATGTTATGACAGATATTCTACTAGTAAAGGTAAAGAAGCAGGATTTAAAATTAATAGTGATTTGACAATTCTGATAAACTTCCAAGAAAAAAGAAAAATGAAAGAAAAAATCATCTATTGAGTTTAGATGAGATAAAGAGTTTGAGCTATCTATGTCACTTGTAGTATAAGTAGAAGGAATAGAAGAAGAATAAAGATCAGAATTAGAATCTCATTTATCTCTCACTTGTGAGATGCCAGGTTGGTCTTTTTTAGGTAGCTGTGTCACAAACTTCATTCAGACCATAACTCCAGGAATACTCAACCAATTTTGACGATCTAAATGGCCACCAAAAGCCCTTAAGAAGACCTTTCAAATGGTACCAAAAATGTCTCAAAGTGATCAGTGTTCACTGAGCTATCAGCAGATCAGTCAGTGATTACCAAGTCACCAGACACTAAATTGCCGATATCTCAGGAACTGCTTAACATAATTGTTTGCTTCAATGACCATCGTGAAGCTCTCTTCAATGCGCTTCTTTCGGCTATAAATAGATCCCAAGGTGATAGGATCCCATGGAGATACAAGATCCTCAATATTTGTATATGATACTGATCTTTACTTATAGATTATCATCTGTTCTTGAATAGAACAAAGAACTGCCCTAAGATGGTTAGGTTATCTCTATTTCAAGAACAATAGCACTTCTATATGTAGAACAATAGGTAGTGATCATATAGTAGGCTGTTCTAGTGCACAGACTACTACAATCATGTATTTAAGAACTGTATGTCTGAGAATAAACCTCAGACTTAACAACATCCTTTGCTGCTTGTCTAACTTCGCTTTTTTGAACACTTTGATTATCAAATCAACCAATCACAAATCAGTAAGTGGCCATTTGTGATAAGCTGACTGTAAGGGGACTCTACCAATACTGCCTCTGAAATACTAGACTCACAGCTTAGAGCAACTCTATGCTTAATTAAATATTACTATGTAATATTTAACCTTCTTTAGCTTAACTCAGAGACTTCTGATCCTAATTAACAGGACTATAGAATCAGAGACATCTTAACAGTAGGAGTATATATATTGTAGAAGTATACTCCAGAAGCTTTATCCTAATCTCTAAAGATTCTCCTATAGGTGAGTTATAATATATTTAGGAGTATAATATTACTAAGGATTCTTCTAGAGTCTACTTTGCTCTAGTTGCTCTTATACTGACCTCATAAAAAGAACTTATAGAGATCTGGTTGTAGAGCAGGAGGTATAGAAGAGTCCAAATGTTCATCAAAGATAATATTCTAGGAAATGACCTGTCAATATATAGTAGGGTCTCAAAGTTGATAAGCTTTTGTTTGTTCTTCATAGCCAATAAACTTGCATTTATGAGTTTGTGAGTTAAGCTTCTTTTCTTTGAGCAGAACAAGTACATAGGCTGGGCAACCAAAGGGTTTAAGGTACTTCAAGGAAGGTTTGTATTCATTCCAGGCTTTATAAAATATAAAAGATAAGAGACAGGTTGTAGATGAGTGGTTGAGATAAACAGTAGTACAAATAGCATCTGTCCAAAAACCAGTAGTAAGTCTAGCCTCATAGAGCATACACCAAGCCCATTGAACAATAATGCAATTAAGAACTTTGGCAAGTTCATTTTGTTGGGGTGTATGAGGAGCTATCTTTTGATAGTAAACACCACAGTTAGAGAAGAAGGAATTGAAAGTATGGGATTTATACTCTTTATCTCCATTTGTTCAAAGAACCTTTATAAAAATACCTGTGTTCAATTCAATCATAGATTTTCATTCACAAAAGTGAACAAAGGCCTCAGCTTTAGCATAAAAAAGGTAAATCCAGATATAGTATATATAGTCATTTGTAAAAGTGATGTAATACCAATAGCCATGATATAATAGAGGAAAAGGACTATACAAGCCAGAGTAAATAAAATCTAGCTTGTGGTATGCTTACTTGTTAGAAGCAGGAAAAGAAAATCTGTATTGTTTACCTACAGTACAGACCTTACAAAAGTCTACATGGTCCTCTAAATAATTAATACCTTTGAACATACCTTTTGCAACTAGACAATGTATGTTGTTGTAGCTAAGATAATCTAGACAGCAATAGGCATGGTTAATATTGACTGCAGTAAAGTTATGAAAGAGGTGGGCATACTCCTTTGATAGACAGAAACAAGCTTGCAAATGGTAAAGACCACTCATTGTGAGGTAAACAAGACCAATGAAGAGTTAGAGGCAGTATAAATAATAATAGCTTGCTTGCCCTTAAAAGTAACAGTATGTCAACCATTTTTTGTAAACTAGGAGACTGAGAGCAAGATATAGCTTATATCAGGAACATAAAGAGTGTTGGTAATTCTAACAAGAATAGTATTTCCAGTAGGTGTATCTATCATTTACTAAAGAGTGGCAGTGGCAGTGGCAGTGGCAGTGGCATAAATGGTAGAGGAATCGCTAAGATGAATTTAAATACATTACCAGAGTGGAATATATGTGTTATCATAGAAATGACTATGATAAGGGCTAAGATAACAAGTAGTATCTGAGTCAAAGAAGGTATTATTTTTGCTTGTCTTTGCAAGGAAAGCAACAACTTCAGTAGCAATTATGACATGAGCAGAAAAAGAGGAGGAAGATATATAATGATATTTAGAAAAAGCAGTGGTAGGGAAATAAAATAACAAAGGTAAATAGAATAGGTCAAAGAGGCAAAATCTCCAAGCTGTATCATAGTTGTATACAATTGAGTAGACACTGGGAAGGTAAATCAAATAATAGAGAGCTTACAAAGATTACTGTAAAGAGAACTAATGAAAACCTAGAAGATGAAATGTTTTTAATATCTACTCAAGAACAAGCCCTAGTTGATTGTGGATCTCAAAGATATATATTTATCTCATACCATGACACTACTCTTCTCAAGCTAGTCTAGCAGCCTAGCTTGCTGTCAATACAGCAGTATTGCCTAGAACTTCTATGTTCTTGTGTAGACTCTACTTCAACTGACTATACAATTGAAAACCTACTCTGAAAATGTGTAGCAAGTGGTTAAACTTCTAGTTGAGTAAATGCCCAAGTCCTTCTCAAAGTAAGATACATCCCTCAAAGGAAGTTTTATAGAGTTTTATAATAGAACAAACAGGAAACTCAGTCACTCAGAAATAGCAATAGAGCTCTGGAGCAACAGAAGGAGAGAGATAATAGAGGTAAGTTGTTGTTAGACCCTTTTATGCTCCTAGAGTATATATTAGAATTACAAATCATAGAATCAACAGTTAAGAAAACAAAGAAACATTCCAATGGCCTATTATAGTAGGGAGTAGAATGATAAAGCAAGATCCTCTTTTGATTACACAGCTAGTGTTCTCTATCCCTTTTAACCCTCCTGTCTAGTCTTTTCTTAGAGCTTTTTATCAAATTTGGCCTTTGAATGTAGCTCAAGGAGCCTTAAAATCAGTATGAGTAATCTGTTTTCAAGGTCAACATTTTCATCGATCTCTCCAATTCCAACTTTCTCAACCTCTCTCTGTTATTCTCCTATACTCCTAACCTTTCTCTTTTACTCTAGATAACTCTTCTATTCCAGGTACCCTAATAATGTTGCCCTCAAGAGAATAGCTCGCAACATGTCTAATTATAGCAGACATCAAAAATGATCACCAAGATCTAATAGTAATACTAAAGCCTAAACCATCAAATACAACAGCTGCCAAATTGTGATATTATTCTACCAGAGGAGACTAGTTTCCCCAAGGTTCAGATAGTCCTCAAGAGAGCTTCTAGAGGAAATTTCTGGGTTGTGTCTGGTACAAAATGGCTAGACAGGTTCTATAAGGCTGGTATAGTAGTGGTTATAGCTGCTATTCTGCTATTCAGGTAATATACATAAGTCTAGGACTGGAGGTTGAGTGTTATACAACTGGTGTCACCTTTACTGCTTAAACTGAATTATAGTATAAATTTATGATAATTATCACTTAAATTACCTAAAAAAACTACCTGGCATGACAGCAGTTGTGATGTTAGTCTGAGCAAAGTTAGTATCTGAACTAAGATCTTATTGATCTTAGACAATGGCAGCATTTGCTGGTTTCTATGGTGTCATATTTCTCTTCTTTTTTCTACTGTTTCCATTATCATTTGTGCTCTCTTTACTTTGTTGCCTATACTGAGCATTTGTATAGTTGCTCTTTGAATGAATTGAACAAACTGGACTATTGAGCTTCTTTCTCTACTGTATCTTGGTCTGAGCAGCCTAGTGAGCAATGTTAGTAGAATCAGTAGAATTACCTGTGCTATAAAGATATGAGTATTCCATCTTGAGATATTCAGCAACAAGAGCTGTAGTTAGTGGTAACTTTTCAGTAACTGTCTAGAGAATCATAGCAATAATGGGGTCCCAGATAGAACTTTCAGTTGGTAGTGACATAAGCATAAGTTATACAAGAAACTCATCCAAAAATTGTTGCTTGTCAGCAAGTTTGCTATTTTCAATAAAAAAAAAGTTAAGATGGTCTGGTAGATTTTCCCCTTTAGTATATTGCTTCTATATCATTCCAACCTTGATATAAAAAGCAATAATACCAGTAGAAGTAGTAATGTGGATAGTCTTTAACTTATCCTATATTTCCTTTGAGATTTTCAGAGAGATAATAGTAAGTAGTTGGTCAGTAGCAAGATATTTCTTGATAAGTCCCTTGGCCTTATTATTAGCCTTGAGAGCATCTTCATAAGCATGCTTCAGCTCTTGGTACTTTTGGTGAAGTTAGACTTATACTACAAACTCAACTACAGTATTAGGGATGAGTTGGCAAGGTAGAGAGGGAATGGCAATGTCTCTAGAGATATAGTGCTATACAAAGGTTCTTTTAAGCTCCTTCTACATTCTAGAACTCCATATGGTCCAGGAAACTCCAACCTGAAGGATGGGAATAAAATCAACAGATAATAACATAGCAGGGATAAAAGACATAATAATGATAAAAATGCAATAAATAAGTTTATAGTGAGCAGCAAATTGTTGTAGGAGAACAAAAGTGATAGTAAATAATTAATTCTAGAAGCCAGGGTCCATAACCTTATAGAATAGGACAGTGCTCTATATAGTTCAGGAGTAAAAACAGGACATATATATATATTATATAAGTAAATCAATATTGTATGACTCTAAATCAAGTCTATGTCCATAGCTTTAATTTGCAATAGTTACAACTTACCTTCTAGAAGAATTCTCAGAGAATAGGATGAGGCTTCTAGAAGGGTACTCTATACTATATATACAAGTCATTCTAACTACGGAATGTCCTAAGGGTCAGGATTAGAAATATAGGAGTAGGCAACTAATTAAATGTTATGTAATTATTATTTAATTATTATAGAGCCACTCTAGTAGACTACTACTAGTATATTAGGAATGCAACTTAGTGTAGTTCCCTTACAGAGTAGGAGTTTGGAGACAACTGTCAGAAAGGTAGAGAGTAGCATGGGAAGGCTAGGAATATACTGTAAATTACTATAAATTAACTATAAATATATACTCTAGGTTCTAGAAAGTTATGAAGGCAACTGGAGTAGAACTTCTAGGAGAATTCTCAGTCTATAAATATACTCTGGAGTATATTATAACTTACCTTCTAGAAGAATTCTCAGAGAATAGGATGGGGCTTCTGAAAGGGTATTCTATACTATATATACAAGTTCTCTTAGCTACAGAACTATAATAACTTAGTCTGAGATGACTTAATTACTCTTCAAGTCTGAGTTGACAAAGAGAACTTGATAGAGTTCCTATTTAATTGCCATATACTACTTATACATATTCTGTATTTAATTCTATTTATAAAGTCCTGTGCATCTCTTTTGAGTCATTCTCTAATTAAATGAAAAGAAAAAGAAAAGAGATATAAATAATGACTTAGCTATTTGACCATATCATGACACTACCTTCCTCTTAAGATTCCTTATCCCAAGGATTTTTACAGTTTATAGTAGGGATTGCAGATGTTTTTCATTTTATCATTATTTTCTTCTGCCCACTCCTTGATTCCCAAGTTTCTCTGCTCAATTTTCTCCTTTTTCTTCTTTATCATTTTTATTGTTCTTTGTCCACTTGCTCTTCCTTCTTTTTATTTCCTCCAGTTTGAAAGGTCTTTTTAAGGGCTTTTGGTGGCCATTTAGATCATCAAAATCAGTCAAGTATTCCTGGAATTATGGTCCAAATGAAGTTTGTGACAGTTTTAATTTTTTGTTATGTATGTGGTTGCTTATTTTAGAGTAGTAGAATATTATCTGAAGTAAAGGTAAATTCAGGAATAAGAAGTTTGAAAGGTATATAGCACACAGAAAGTACTACAAGAATATAGAAAAGTAACTTTATAACTTTAATCTATAAACTAAGTTGCTTTTATATATCTATCTAGTATATATACTTATTATGACTTGGTAAAATGGCTAAAGTCATTATTTACTTTTCTTTTCTGGACTTACTATACAAGGATGGAGTGTGAGAAAGTATCACATAACTAAATGTCATAGAGTCACAGGGTTATAAGTTACAGTCAGGTGATGTCATATGACTAAGTCACATGGGAACTGTGGGAAGATAGTGTACAGACCATGTAGTAGTTGTATAAGTAGTATAGGAAATTTAACAGGAACTCCATTGAGTTCTCCTTGTCAACTCAAACTAGGAGTAGTTCTAAGATGTCTCAGTCTGAGTCCTTACAATACTATAATTAGAATAAGAGAGAGTCAGTCTGAAATGTGATACTCCTTCCAGCCTAAAACATGATACTTTTATAGGAGATAAATAATAATAAAGAAAATGAATATAAATATGAATTTATACTGAATTTCTGGTATATAACAACAGCAGGAATTCAACAGAGAACTTTATTGAGTTCTTTCCTTTTAATTGTTACTAGTTGGGGTCAGAGCTTCAGTTTTAAGTCTATACCTTAACAGCTGGACAGCCTTTTTAGGTGAAATACATGGAATTTATCAAGAGAATTACACTATAACCTAGCTTAAAAAGTGAAGGTAACTTCTCAAATATAACTACTAGATCCCCAGACTTGGACTTGTGTATACCACTTAAGTAGTAGAATAGTGGCTATAACTACCACTAGACCAACTCCATAGAGCCTGTTTAGCCATTCTATATTAGATACAATCCAGAAATCCTCTCTAGAAGTATTCTCAAGAACAACCAAAACCTTAGAGAAACTAGTTTTCTCTAGCAGAATAATATCATAGCTTGGTGGTCATCTTACTTAATGAATTAGGCTTTAGAGTTACTATCAGATCTCAGCAATTATTTTTGATGGCCACTATAATTAAAAATACCAAAGCAGTTCTCTCAAAGACAATACCATTAGAATACCTGGAAAGGAGAGGATATCTAGAACTAAGGAGAAAAGTTAGAAGTATTGAAGAATTGAATAGAGAGATCAAGAAAGTTAAAACTGAAGAGATTGATGAAGATACCAGGCTTGAAAGTGGATGTCATGAGCTACCTTGACTATGACCAAGAATATATATTTATAGAATGATGGACAAGAGAATTGAACTGGCAGCCTCTTAGCTAGTTGTAGGATACCATCAATGTAAACAAAGGCAAATAGCATACTTGTATAAGTAGCTGGCATAATTGAGCAAGAATTCTATTGAGTTTTCTTTGTAATCCTTAAAGACTTAGCTGCTAAGTCAACTTGACTTGAGTCATACAATATTGTACCATCTTTCTCTTGCTATCTTTCTTTGCTACAAAGTGTACTGGCAAAGTCTATAGCAAATTTGATGGCTGAATATACCCTTTTTACAGTTAATTCTCTACAAATACTTGTACTTTCTCTTTTTTCTCCCTCAATAGAGAATATACCTTTCTTTTTCTTAGCACAAACCCTTTCTTTAGTTCTATTGCATGGTTCCATAGTTTTCTTGTGGGTATTCTTTTTGACTCCTTCTTTCCAAACACTTTCTTTTACTTCCAGAATCTTCTAGATACTAGTTTCTCTACTGTTTTTCCTTTCTCTATCTTTTTTACTTGCTTCTGCTTCTATATTTTCTGCTTTTTTTTCCACATATAAATAGGCACTATGTCATTCTTACTTTCCCTTTCTCCTAGTTGATCTCTGAGTTATGGGTAGCTAACCAGAGTATACCTAATATCACTTCCATCTTTCCCAAATTGCATATATCTATCTGTGCTCTCTCAACATGTCCTTTGAAGAACATATTACACTTTACCTGATGAATGATTGCTCCCTCTACATTTATAGTTCCATTTATATTTTGTACTAATAGGGGATTCTTTAGTTTCTCTAGCTTAAATCCCTTCTTTTTTGCAAATTTTGTGTCTATAAATAGACCTGTTGCTCTACTATTCAATAGTGCTTTTACTGCTACCCCTTTATGACTTTCCAGCTTTTCTAGCTGTCACAAACTTCATTTGGACCATAACTCCAGGAATACTCAACCAATTTTGACAATCTAAATGGCCACCAAAAGCCCTTAAGAAGACCTTTCAAACAGTACCAAAAACGTCTCAAAGCAATCAGTATTCACTGAGTTATCAGCAGATCAGTCAGTGATCACCAAGTTACTAGACACTAAATCACTGATATCTCGGGAACTGCTTAACATAATTGTTTGCTTCAATGACCATTGTGAAGCTCTCTTCAATATGCCTCTTTTGGCTATAAATAGATCTCGAGGCGATAAGATCCCATGGAGATACAAGGTCCTCAATGTTTGCACATGACAACTGATCTTTATCCATAGATTATCATCTGTCCTTAAATAGAACACAGGACTGCCCTAAGATGGTTAGGTTATCTCTATTTCAAGAACAATAGCACTTCTATATGTAGAACAATAGGTAGTGATTATATAGTAGGCTGTCCTGGTGCATAGACCACCACAATCATGTATTTAAGAACTGTATGTCTAAGGATAAACCTCAGACTTAACAATATCTTTTACTGCTTGTCTAACTTTGCTTTTTTGAATAATTTGATTATCAAATCAAGCAATCACAATTCAGTAAGTGGCCATTTGTAATACCAGCCCTACTTTCATTTACATCTCTCTTAGTAGCTGCAGTATATACCATACATTTCTTACTCCTTTAGTGTTGTCTTAACAAGAAACTTTATTTTCTAGCTTCTCTGAGTACAATATACTGTATATATTTAAGAAGGCTAGCTAGGAGCTCACTGTCCTTCTCTACCTCTATATAATCCTCTTCTAAAGCCTTCTCTAGGCTGTGCATTTCCCTATAAGCATGCTGTATTCCTTTCCAATACTCTTTCTTCTACTTTACTCTATCTCTAATTTCTATCTAACCTTACTGACCTTTCCTATCACTCCTCAATTGTGCTAGGTATCACAATTGTAACCTATAGCATAGCCACTTCCTAAACAACCACTATAGCTGATATAATTATTCCATAGATTATTAGTATAAGTAGAGCTGGTAGTAATCCTCTTTCTTAGCTTGTTTTCAACTTAGCATTCTAAGTCCTAGTCAATCAATTCCTCTTCACCTTAATCCTCTGTTATTTACTGAGTATCACAAATGGCCACTTACTGATTTGTAATTGGTTGATTTGATAATCAAAGAGCTCAAAAAAGCAAAGTTAGACAAGCAGCAAAAGATGTTGTTAAGTCTAAGGTTTATTCTCAGACATAGAGTTCTTAAATATATAATTGTAGTAATCTATATACCAGAACAACCTACTACATAATCACTACCTATTTTTCTACATATAGGAGTGCTATTGTTCTTAAAATAGAGATAACCTAACTGTCTTAGGGCAGTCCTTTGTTCTATTCAAGAATAGATAATAATCTATAGATAAAGATCAATGTCACATACAAACATTGAAGACTCTGTATCTCTATGGAATCTTATTGCCTCAGAGTCAATTAATAGCTAAAAGAAGCATATTGAAGGGGGCTTTATGATAATTATTAAAGCAAACAATTATGTCAAGTAGTTCCCAAGATATCAGTAATTTAGTGTCTGGTAACTTAGTAATTGCTGACTGATCTGCTGATAACTTGGTAAATACTGATTGCTTTGAGATGTTTTTGGTACCATTTGAAAGGTCTTCTTAAGGAATTTTGATGGCCATTTAGATAGTTGAAATTGGTCAAGTATTCCTAGAGTTATGGTTTGAATAAAGTTTATGATACTGAGTGGAGTATACTGGTTCAAGTGCTGTTCAGGTTGGGAATCAGACCTAATTGGTAGTTCAGGCTTGATACTAGAAAGGCTCTCTGCTTCTACTAACTTCCTTTTAATTGTCCCATTCAGTCTCCTTTTGAATTTCTCAATAAGAGGCTACTTCTTATATCTATTTTCTTTTGCGATCTTCTTGAATTCTTGAACATACTCATTGCATGTTCTTCCTCTCTGCTTTATTGTTCTTAATTGCTCCACTTTTCTCTTTTCCTCTGCTGTCTTCTCAAACTCATTTCTCATTTTACTGAATAATTCTTCTGCCATCTTTACTTCTGATTCTCCTTTTGATAACTTTTACACAGTAAGTCTCAGTGGTCAACAATATAAATTGATGACTGACTACTACCTTTTACACAGTAAGTCTAAGATATTGTCATTAGATATATATGAAAGAGAATTAACAAAACAGATCTTATCTCAGTGGTCAACAATATAAATTGATAACTGAGATGTAATAAAAAGGTATCTCCAATATATAAACTTAGCTTCACTGACTGTTTATAACTGCAAAGATACAACTGTGACAGTTCACTTCAATACTCTCCCTAGACCAGTATAGCTCTCTCTTTGGAATTGAGGTCCATCACTAAAGCTAGTCTCCTTATTGTTTTACAAGGAAGAAGTTTTGTAAATAGATCAATAAGATTATCTAAAGATGGAATATATATGAATATGATTTTCCTCTTCTTTGTGTGTTTCTTTACAAAGTGGAATTTTATATTGATGTGCTTTGTTTGGCAATGGTTCTTATTACAAATGGCCACTTACTGATTTGTGAGTTAATGATTTAATAATCAAAAGGCTCAAAAAAGCGAAGTTTAGATAGTAGCAAAAGATATTGTTAAGTCTGAGGTTTATCCTCAGACATATAGTCCTTAAATACATGATTGTGGTGGTCTGTGCACCAGGACAGTCTACCATATGATCACTACCTATTGTTCTACATATAGAAGTGCTATTGTTCTTGAAATAGAGATAACCTAACTGTCTTAGGGTAGTCCTTTGTTCTATTCAAGGACAGATGATAATCTATGGATAAAGATTAGTATTATATGCAAATATTGAGGATCTTGTATCTCCATGGGATCTTATTGCCTCTGGATCTATTTATAGCCAAAAGAGGTATATTGAAGAGAGCTTCACAATGGTTATTGAAGCGAATAATTACATTAAGCAGTTCCTAGAATATCAGTATTTTAGTATCTGGTAACTTGGTGATTACTGACTGATCTGCTGATAACTCAGTGAATACTGATCACCTTGAGACATTTTTGGTACCGTTTGAAAGGTTTTCTTAAAGGCTTTTGGTAGCCATTTAGATTGTTGAAATTAGTCAAGTATTCTCAGAGTTATGGTCCAAATGAAGTTTGTGGCAGTTCTTGTTATTGGTACTATTAGAAATAGATCTGTTATTATCTATATAGATAGTAATTGGATTGGTTACAGGTAGACTAATCTCAGTGAAAAATTTCATCATCTACAATGCCTAAGCTATTGCACACATAAAAACTATATATTCTGACTCTATTATAGATAGTGCTACTGTCTCTTGGTGTTTGCTCTCCTAAGATACTAGTCCATCTATAACAATAAAGACATTTTCCTCTGTTAAATATCTTGTATCTTTGCAGTCTACATAATCTGAGTCCATATAGTCTATAGGATTCAATGTTTCTTCTCCTCTATATGTAATTCCATAATCAATGGTTCCTTTTACATATATAAGTGTATGCTTTGATATATTCCAATAGAATCTACCAGGATTGTGAGAAAATTGTGACAGAACATTCACTGCATATATTAGATCAGAATGAGTGGCTATTTACAGCTATATCAATAACCCTAATGCCTCACAGTATAGGATTTTTACCATTTCACTGGTTTCTTGTGATATTGTTGGTCAGTTATCTATTAATAGTGAGCTCCCAGGAAATAGTGGAGTAGAAGTTGGTGTGCAGTGATCTATCTTGAAATACTCAAGCATACATTTACTACAAGCTTTTTGGGTTAAGGTAACATTTCTATTCTTGTTTTATTATAATCCTCTTTAATCACCTAAGTATAACCTTTTGCTACTGTCCTAGCTTTTCTTTTCTCAATCTTTTTCTTTTCATTCTACTTTACTATGAATACCCATTTTGACCCCACCACATTTTTACTAGATAGTCTAGGCACAATCTCAAATATATCTTGCAATTTCAGTATTTCAATTTTCTTTGTTATAGGATCCAACCACAAATCTGGCTTTTTCATAGCCTCATTATAAGTTTTTGGTACTTGAATATCCATACTAGTAGTATAGGATTGTTGCTTAGTTGTAAAGGCTTATGGACTACTCAAGGTAAGTGTTCAAAAAGAACTCAATAGAGTTCTCTATTGGATTTACTAGCTACTTATATAAATGTTTAATGGTCTGTGTGCCTGTCTTCCATAATTACAAGACCCTTACTAGGTACTATATAGTTTATGTAAGCATTCCCACACTATTTATAATTTAAGTCCTTTATGGAAACCAGTAAAGTTCTTCAAGTTGATGGATATATATTATAAGAGCCCCAAACAGGAAAAGATTTCCCATGTATTTGAACACTTAATCCAAAACCTCAAAGCATACAATGGAGTAAGGATATAAATAGGGTGGGAACTCAGTAAGTCAAATTACATGACAAGGTCAGGTGATCATAGAACATTCTGGAAAGAACATGTAATTGTGGGACTCTAGGGTACAGCCACTGTAGTAGTAGTATAAGTAGGGCTGCAATCCAATGAAGAACTCCATTGAGTTCTTCTTGAACATCTACCTAGGGTGATCACTAAGGACATTCATTGTCTATTGATAACAATATATGAGAAAGAGTTTCCTTCTTAGGAGCTGTCTCATAACATGTAAGTAATAGGACAATTAAGATACTCAATGGATTCCTTGAGTTTTGTACTAGGTTTTGGATCCCTTCATGTTTAACAGACAGCCAAGGGTAAGTTTATCTTCTTTTCTTTGTTAATAGTCTGGCTAATTGGTTGGGCTATAACTATCTTATTTGATTTCCTTTCTTCATCATGGATTCTTGTGATAGGTAGTAGTCTTGGGGCAGTTGCTTGTAGTAGGTCAGAGTTTGGAACAAGGTTGATATTTGGACATTCAGGTATGTTTTCTTTGAGTTCCAGATTAGATCAAAAGATATTGTTCTCTTCATCAAATATTATTGGATTAGGCTATTTGGCTATATATGTTATCTCTTTTTCAAAGATGACATCTTGAGACCTAAAAACTATACCAGTAGATTTATCTAGTAGTTTATACCCATTATACCTGAAATAGCCCAAAAGTGACACTTGAACTGATCTTATACTAAGTTTATATAAGTTTAGGTCCTGGGGTATATATGTATATGCTGTTGATACAAAAGGTCTCAGATAGAAAATATCTTGCTGTTTTCCAAGCCAAACTTCTGCTAGTATTATTTTTGGTTGCTGTGAGAAGGGAATAAAGTTCTGGACATAGACAATTGTTCAAACTGCATCAGTCCAGTATTTAAGAGCCATGCCTGATTCAGCCATAATATATTGTACTCTATTGAGGATTATTTGCATACAATATTCAGCAGCACCATTCTGCTGGTAGGTATAAGGTATAGTGAATTCAAACACCAAGCCATATACAACTCAGTAATCCTCTCATGCCATGTTGTACTATTCTCTATCTATGTTGAGTTTTATGTGCTTAAGCTTCTTACCAGTTTGTTGTTCTGCTTCAATATGGTAAGCTTTTAGTATATTTAATATCACTTCTGCTGACTTTGTTTTAAGGAATATGATAGTTTTGTAGAATAAGAATCCATCCATGATTAGTATAAAGTAGATACAATCTCTAGCTGATTAAACTTGCAATGGCCCCTGGATGTTAATGTGAATCCTCTCAAGAAGCTCTGTTTCTTGTGATCCAGTCTTGTTGAATAGATAAGTTATATGCTTGCCAAAAATACAGTTCTTACAAAAACCATTCATAGACAATTCTCCTTGAGTTATAAGTCTATTAACCAGTTTTCTGGATATCATATTATATATTGATTCTGTGTCTGTATGTTCTAATTGCCTATGCCAAGTGTCAAAGCTTATAGCCCACTGTTTAGATTAGGTAATGAAGATGTCTGTTAATGCTTTGTTCATATTAACTGTATATAATTGGCCAAATTTTGTTGTAGTTATTATGATCTCTCTTTTGGATGTCAATACCAGGGCTTTGTTTTCTCCTTTGAAAAACATATCTATGCTTTTTGTACCAAGTTATGATACAGAAATCAGGTTAGATCTTAAGTTAGAAGTATATAGAATACTATTAATGGAAACTCTTCTAGTTTTTCCATCAACACTAGTTTTGAACTTGACCTTCCCCTTTCCTATGATATCAAATGTTGAGTCCTTTTCTGCTAACATCCCAAAGTATAGTTTGCTTAGAGTGGTATAAGATATAAACAATGACCTGTCTGCAAAACAGTGATTGGTGGCTCTAGAGTTGATAAAGGTAAGAATGTCTAGTGTATTCTTAGACTGTGTACAAAAAATAATAGAATTCTCTTTAGACCAGGTATTAGCTACTTGTACCCTCTTTGAAGTGCTTTCTTGTATTATCATTTCATTATATCTGCAAGAATTTGGGTTATCATGAGATGTGTTTGTGATGAATGTTAGAGTGGCTAATACCTTGAAGTTCTTTCAATCTGTTAACATATATGCAAAAACTTGCTTATTCCCTTCATCAAAAGTATCAGTGGTTGTAATGTGAGCTTTAGTTTTTGGCTTGAATTTTCACTGCCTTGTGCTAAATGCTATTCTTCTCAGGCCTCCTCTCTTGCTAAAACTAGAGAGAAATTGTTCCTCTTTGTCTCCTCCTGGCCAATAACACATTTTGATAGTGTGTCCTCAGCATCAGTAATTTGGATTGATACAAACAAGCTGGGACCTTTTCTTTTGTTTGGAAGTACTTGTTTGAAATACCATCACATTCTGACCAATATTAGTAGGTCAATTTTTGTTAATCTTGGTATACTAGATTTGGAGATAAGCTATAGCATCTACTGAAGTCATGTTTGGGTTATAGAGTAGTGTAGCTATAGAGTTCCAGGATTCAGGTAAAAAAGTTATAATCATGTCTTTGAAGTTTTCATCATTAATCTTTGATCCCAAGGCTCTAGCATCTGACCATTTGTTGTACATATTAATAATAAAGTTATTGAAGTTAGTGTGATCTAAGTAAGTCATGTTCTGTAAAGTCTGTTCTGTATTTAAGTATGCCATATTTGATGTCTTTTTATAGGTGTTAATGTATGAAGTCCAGGCCTCGGCAGCTGTTCCATCAATGTTGATCCCCAGTCTAACCAGATTCTTTGTGTTGAGCATAAGTAGACCTAATGTCCAGGCATTATGTACCTTCTATTCCTTAAAAGATGGGGTTTTAGAGTTCTATAATATTTTATTGGAGAGTACTACTGTAGCTGGTAGAGTAGAAGGTTACTGTATAGAGCCATCTAAGTAGCCAAAGGCTTCTTTTGATACAGCTATTGTATAGATGAGTCTTTGCTATGATGACTAGTTAGTACCATCAAATTTGTCTGCTTCAGAGAATATAGGTGTAGTTAATGTCATTTTTGGTATGTTTGTTTAATCTATTAAGTAAAATTTAGTAAGTGCTTGAGCCCATAATCTTATATACAGTAAGTCTCAGTAGTCAACAATGTAGACAGTAAGTGGCCATTTATGATAGCAGGATATATCGACTAGCAATGGTAATGGTAATAATGATAATGATAATAATAATAATTTCTCATATGAGAAAGGGTAGTTTTCTTTGTCTGAACTTATGATTAGTTATTGACTAAAAGAGTAAAACAATATTATCTCTAAGAAGGGAATCTCTAAACTAGATGGGCCTTTAAGAGGTTACTATTGTTTCCCTACATAAACTAATCACAATAGACCAGAAACACAGAGCTAATAGCAAAGAAAACTATATACAAGCCTACTCAGTATAAAGATCAGGTCTTAGGCAGGGACACGAGTTTTGTCCAGGCCTTCTACCTATTGTCCCTAACTGATAGTAAAGTCTCCTTTACAGCTAGAGCCTGCTTTCCAAAAAGCTTCTAAATACTATACTTATTAGCAAGAATGATAAGAGAGTAAGTAAGAATAGAAATGTCAAGGCTACAAGGTACAGAGTTGATGGTGGGTATCAAGTTCTTATATTAGTGTAAGGTCATGAAGACTTAGGCTCAACCAAGATGGTTGTTTAGAAAGAACTTGATAGAGTTCTCTATTGGATTGCCTTAGCTACTTGTACAAATATCTATTGATCTATGTGCCTGTCTCTTGCAATCACATGACCCTTACTAAGAACTATATATCTTACATAATCTTTCCCATACTATTTATATCTTTCCCACATTATATTCCTGGATATTTCCCATCAGATTAATGAATGTATAGAAAATAGTTTCTTCTTTAGAAACTATCTTATAACATACTACTTATACAACTACTACATAGTCTGTATACTACTTTCCCACACTTATCATGTGACTCTATCATATAACATCACCCTAACCTATGACCTGTGACACATGTAATATATCATGTGATACTTTCCTATACTCCTTTCTTGTATAGTAAGTCCAAATAAGAAAAGAAAATAAAAGAAAAAGTAAAGTAAAGTAAATAATGACTTAGCTGTTTTGCCAAGTCATAATACAGGTAGTGTGTAACACATCTGGTCATACACCTAGTAATCAGAAGCCATCAAACATGAGGAATCCAATAGTGTTATGACCTCTTTTATACTCTCAGGTTACAACCTTTTGTTAAGGGAATCTTTTAGAAATAGATAAAGTTTTTATGAAAAGAATCAATATAATTGGATCTGAGAAAGTATTGTACATTTTTTAGGGTTTATATATCTTACTACCCTCCTTTTCTGACTGTTCACATTTGACAAAAGAAGCTGTCAGAGAAGAATGCTCAGTAAGCAATTAGAGACTAAAGAAAGAAAGTGGATAACAAAGAGACAAAGACAAAAGAGGTTAGATTACCTTTGCATATGGTGTCTAAGACCCCTATGTGTATCTAGTAAAACATATGGAAAGAAGGGGATGGAAGCATAAGAGACAACATGGAATTTTGATCAGAAAGAAGATCAGAAGAGAAATAGAAGAGAATTATAACAAATGGGTGGGATGGTTAACAGAATTCAAGATGATACCAATAAACTCAAGAACTTGAGCAGTTGTATTCCACATGTAAGATGCAGCCAAGCAGCAAAAATACACACAAACATATAAAGGAATGAGTGTGTTGTTTGATACCCTAACAGATAGCTTTAGTGATGAAAGAAGGAAATTAGTAGACAACGCACCTGGACAATCTACACCATGATCATCAGCTCCTATCCTATTAATTGCCACTCTAGTACCCTCTCTTCCCTCCTCCTGATCTGTAATCTCTGGTTTTATGTCAATTGTTGTGGGTAAGGAGACTTTGTCTCGGGACTGCAATACAGAATAGATTAGTTTAATGACAACCTGATATGTGATAATATTACCACATCTCTCCGTAGATGTGCTGTGCGAGTATTACGTGACACCAATTTTCTATGGATGAGTTGGCCATTGGATGTGACGACAGCAATTAGTAAAGGTACAGACAAGGAGTACTGTGTGACTGTGTGACAAGTCTAGATGACGTGACAGGTGAGGTGACATGGGGCGACTTGACATCAAGATGTGCGCCGTGTAACATAGCAGTTCTCTGATTTAGGAACTTTTTTTGACAGATGGATAGATGTTACTGCATTCACTCCCACTGCTACCCATTACGCAGTGCAGCCTTCTCAACATCAGAAGGATTGAAATCACTCTTTTTCTCCTCCGAAATCGGTTTTTCTTCTGATCAAACGTATACGGCTGTGACTACAGTGCCCTTCTGGATCTTGCTTCGAACGCGATCACTCCTATCAATCCCTTTCTTCCCTATTTAA
>Ga0153925_1000067_pt1:0-10000 | contig 21657 bp, 20 predicted proteins | sample TSNJ009MetaG_FD_104684 | JGI IMG/M metagenome (GOLD analysis project Ga0153925, IMG submission 104684) | Attine ant fungus gardens microbial communities from New Jersey, USA - TSNJ009 MetaG | ecosystem: Host-associated > Fungi > Mycelium > Unclassified | place: USA: New Jersey, Wharton...
TTGTATGCTTGGAACAGTAGGGACAGAATTTTCTCAATTCCAACCGACTAGGTGTGTTGCGTCGATTCTTTTGAGTAATATATCGGGAAATACCCCTTGGTTTCTTATAAACATTTTTTCGAACACAACTAGTACATTCCAAAATAACGCTTACTCGGACATCCTTTCCCTTGGCCATGAACCCCCTTTTATGTGTGAATTTTTTATTCAAGCAACTCTTTTATTTTCGACCCAAAGCGGAAAGAAAGAAAAAAGAAAAATTGCTAACTAGGAATCCATTTCAAAAAAAATTGTTGCAATAACAATAATATCGAAGAATATTAAATGCTAATAGTAAATAGAATTCAGTTCAGTATAGTATAATTATAAGAAAGAATAACGAATCCATAATCCAACGCCTTCTAAGTATGTTTTGTTAGAACTACTATTTTTCTTTAGAATTCGAAATCCATTTTTCCTCGAACTATATTTCGAATCACAGTACAGTATTCTATTTACGTCTCGTGTATGAGACTTTTGTCCTAGCTCCTCCTTTTCGTTTCCGTTCTCACTCTTATTTATATTTTATTTAAGAATTTTATTGAAAATTTGAGCTTGAGCCCAAGCTTTGCTGAGGTTGAATCCTTTTTTCTTTCTCCCTTTAACCTTCTATTTGAAAAGGGAGAAAGGGCAAGGAATTAGTCACAGAGAGTCAATCAATCTTCGTTGCCCCCTTACTGTGTCAATAACTAGAATGAAAAAAAAGGGAATGTTAACGCATCCGGGAAAAAACGATTGATTTCTATCAATAGACCCGCTAAAGATCCGAACCACAAAGTACTTAGTACCGGTGCCACGGAGAGATATGTTTTTAGATCTCGCATTGAAAATCCTCCTTCTTTTTTCTTTATTTCTATATTGTAACACATATTATTTATATATTGTAACACATAATCATATAATTATACATATATAATAAATACTCAGATGCGCATGTATTTCAAAAGAAAAACCACTTGTATTTGTACATGAAATTCCTAAAGAAAATTTAAATGTACAACAATCCGTAAGATTTTCTACCTTTATTTTTAGTTTCAGTTAAAAAAAGTCAAAAGATGCATCTTTCCTACTGCCCTAAAATCCTTTTTTACTTTACAGCGTATATGTATCCAAAGACTCTTCTATTATATCTATACTACTATTATATCTGATATGAAAAAAAAATTATTTCTATTGTGTATCTAACTATGAGAAATAATGCTCTGGAAAAGAAGACCGGGATTATTTACAATAACACTGTAAACCTAGTAAAAGGGATGTAGCGCAGCTTGGTAGCGCGTTTGTTTTGGGTACAAAATGTCACGGGTTCAAATCCTGTCATCCCTACCTATTACTTTTACTCTAAGAAGTAAAGAGGAATTAATTGAGATCCGTGAAATCGCTTCAAATTGGACATAGATAATCTGTCGTTTTTAGAATAGTATACTAATACGATTATACTAAATACGATCCAATATCGTATTATAATAGTACATAATACTAAATATACATATAACACATATACAATTCAAACTATCTATTCGATACTTATATATGGTATATCTATGCCGGATATAGTATAGTCTTGGGTTACAAAAGGAATCCTTTTTTTTTACTGTCTGTGATAAGAAAGCGCTCTTAGTTCAGTTCGGTAGAACGCGGGTCTCCAAAACCCGATGTCGTAGGTTCAAATCCTACAGAGCGTGATTCCATTCTTGTTAATTCTAATTAGACTGAAATAATTGAAGAAAAATCGAAAATTGACCTCTTTTCTTTAAGTCACAGGAGGTCAATTTGTTAACGACTCAAAGGTCCAACTGATCACCACGCCTATATTGTAAATATGCAGTTACGAATAATCCAGCCAAAGTAATAGGAATTAAACCTAAGACGATTCCAAATAGAAGTACTTCAATCATTTCCATTTTTTTTTGAAAGGAAAGGGGGAGGTAATATCTATCCCTAAATTTGAATACTAATTGTCCATGAATCTCAATAACCATAAAAATTGTCTCGATAAAAAAAGTAAAGAACTAGAACGAACTTAAAAAAAACATGAAATCCTACAGGAAACTTTTTTTATGATTATGAATTGTTGATTCCATTTTTTTTTTGTTCAAATAAGTCGTATCTTGCTCAGACCAATAAAGAAAGCTGAGGTTATTGTTAAAGCTGCTAGTAGAAAACCGAAATAACTAGTTAGAGTAGGCATGAAGGAGCTAAATCAAATATGTTTTTTTATACATATATTTATAAAGCACTTACCTAAGTTTACATTTTTTGTGAAAGATAGGAACGAAAAAAAGAAAAAATCAAAATTGAAAGAATCAGTTCAATTTTTTCTTCAATCATTACATTTATTACATATCCATTATTTATTACATTATTTATTACATTATATTTATAGTTATATCTATAACTAAGAAAGATAAAGGAAGAGAGGTAGCAAAAGAAATCGACTCATTGTCTGCTCCATCAGAAATTTTGCGATTTCGAATCAACAGATTTTTTGAGCAACTCTTCGAGTAACCTAAAAAAAAAAAAAGAACTATGTCATGTAACGTTGTTAAAAAAACTATCACTATTGAAGAAGAAACCGAGAAAAGCATTTCTAATTTAAGCCTATCTTTTTTCTTATCATAAAAAAATAAAATTTTTATTTTAGTTCAAATCGGTGATTCATTCTGATTATCTTTATTTTTTGTTCTACAGTTTATTTGTCTTTACGTATTTTTTATCAAATCTCATCCCTGCCCTGTATAAAGAACCCTTGGATCTAATACAGGAATGGATGCATCATGAATGTTGATTAATTTCTTACAATTCTTGTATTCTTTTTTTTGATTCATCAAATACTATCTCCTACCTACTACTATTATTTAGTACTAGAAAACTAATTCATTCCTTAAAATGAAAAAGCCTTTCTTTCGATAAAAAAAAAAAAAGAGAGTTCTAGGCTTCCTGTTTAATGTAATTGTGAGAATAGAATACTCTGTTTGATGAATTATTCTAATTCGAAACCAACGTATCAGATTGATCCCTTACCCGATTTTGATCTGATTTCCGTTTCTAGTTCGAAGCCAAGAATGAAGAGAACCTTTTTTTTTATTAGCGTATTTTCTATTAAGTGGCGCATAGTTCTATATTCCAAGCAAGAAATGAAATTGTCTAATACGTATACTTAGTTTACATATTAATTAAAATTGCCTTGCTGTGTCAGAAGAAGGGCGGTTATACTGATTTGGTATACTCTAAAGACACCCTTGGTACAATATTGCCAATCCAATAAAGAGAAAGAATTTCCGTAAATGGAAATTTACGGATTTCATCTTTTACGGAATGGATTTCCATTTGCCTGTACAAGAATATGTGGAGCTGAGCATGTCTGGAAGCACAGGAGAACGTTCTTTTGCAGATATTATTACCAGTATTCGATACTGGGTTATTCATAGCATTACTATACCTTCCCTATTCATTGCAGGTTGGTTATTCGTCAGCACAGGTTTAGCTTACGATGTGTTTGGAAGCCCTCGGCCAAATGAGTATTTTACCGAGAGCCGACAAGGAATTCCATTAATAACTGGCCGTTTTGATTCTTTGGAACAACTCGATGAATTTAGTAGATCCTTTTAGGAGGCCCAATGACCATAGATAGAACCTTTCCCATTTTTACAGTGCGATGGTTGGCTGTTCACGGACTAGCGGTACCTACCGTTTTTTTTTTGGGGTCAATATCCGCAATGCAATTCATCCAACGATAACCAAAACCTAATCCGAATTATAGAGCTACGACACAATCAAATCCGAACGAACAAAATGTTGAATTGAATCGTACCAGTCTCTACTGGGGGTTATTGCTCATTTTTGTACTTGCTGTTTTATTTTCAAATTATTTTTTCAATTAAAATTTTAAATGAAAAAGAACGAGAAAGGATAATATATAGAGTAGGAATTTTCTTATCCCATTCGGAAGGATCTCATCTCATAATTACCCATGACTGTTTATGTCTCGAGCATGACCACTTGATGAAATGTGGAGGGAAGTGGGGTAAATGGCCGATACTACTGGAAGGATTCCGCTTTGGATAATAGGTACTGTAACCGGCATTGTTGTGATTGGTTTAATAGGTATTTTCTTTTATGGGTCATATTCCGGATTGGGTTCATCCCTGTAGTAATCGGATGAACTGCGGTATAGATATGAAAGCGTAAGAACTCAACGGGACCCTCCTTCCCCCTCGAATTAGAGCAGCAAAGAAGGGGGAGGTACCCGTTAAATTCGTCATAATTATAAATTAATTAGAAATATTAAATATAGAGTATTTTATCGCAGAAAAAAAAAGAAAATACAAAAATAGGTAGATCAAATAGCACGAAACCCTCCTATACTATGAGAATAGAAAAAATTCGAGTAGTATATCCTTTTTGTATTCAGCAAATCAAAGTTGAAATTTTTTTTGTTGTTCAATCAAATTATCTCTCTTTTTTTGTTTGTCCACTACTTTTACTTTGTTGTATCTATTATATGCGTAATGTAATAGTCAAACAAAAAAAGTTCGGTTAAATCTCCTGAACCTCCTTCCAAAAAATCTATTAAAAAATAAAAATATAAAATTACGCGTCTTTGACGAAGGCCATCACGAATCATTACTATTTGACATTGACACAAGAAAAGGAATTTTATACACCCTTTTCTTGTGTCGAAGATTAGGAAGGCAAACCCCCCTAGACTCATTTATTACCCTAATTTATCTGTGTGTTTTATTCTATGCTTAGTCTAGTATCTAATCGACTTTTTTATCGAATAGAAAACTTATTGACTATTGAATTGATACATGAATTGATACATTTGATAACATTCTAATCTGATAAGAGTTACATAGTCACATCATTACAATTTAGATTGAAAAAAAAAGTCAAGTTAAAAATTCAAATAGTCTTCTGCACAATATACTCAATATACTATAATATACATAGTATGACTAAGAATGGAGTCCAACTAACTCCCGGCATCTCGTTGAACAAAAAAACTATCAAAAAGAGCTTTTGTACTTTTTTCGTGATCAAACATAACTAGAAACAAACAAGACTTTTTTTTCTTATTATGAACTTGATCTAGAAATTCATTTCGGATAATTGAACCTTCTCGAACTGTTTCTTTTTAAGAACCAAAAAAATTTGTGCTAAAATAACCGATGCCAAGAAGAACAAAAGGCCCTGTACGCGTAATGGGTCTTGAAGTACTATTTCTGTATCTCCCTGACCAAACCCACCCACATTAGGATTACTCGTTAATGGTTGATCGAGTTTGATGGATTCACCCTCTGAAACAAGAAGTTCTGGCCCTGGAGGAATAACATCAACGACTTGAACTTGACGCCCATCCGAGGCATCTCCTATGGTTATTTCGTATCCGCCCTTTTCTTTTCGTATTATTTTCTTTACTATACCTGCTCCTGTAGCATTATAAACAGTATTGTTACTCTTGCTTCCGTCGGGATAAATTTGACCCCTTCCCCTATTACCGCCTACATATATGGGATATTTTAAAAAGTGAACATCTTTTTTAGTAACAGGGTCCGGTGAAAGAATAGGAAAGGTTATTTCACTATATTTTTGCCCCGGAACAGGGCCTATCACAATAATATTTTTTTGATTTGGTCGGTAGCTCTGAAAAGAAAGATTGCCTATTTTTTCTTTCATATCGGGAGAAATACGATCGGTTGGAGCCAACTCAAACCCCTCAGGTAAAATAAGAACAGCTCCTACATTCAAACCCCCCTTCTTGCCATTAGCAAGAACTTGTTTTAGTTGCATATCATAAGGAATTCGAACAACTGCTTCAAATACAGTATCAGGAAGGACCGCTTGGGGAACCTCAATATCCACGGGTTTATTAGCTAAATGACAATTGGCACATACAATACGACCAGTCGCTTCTCGGGGATTTTCATAACCCTGCTGTGCAAAAATGGGATATGCATTTGAAATGGATGACTGAGTTATTATATATATAATGAGTGATACGGAAATGGATCGAGTAATATGTTCTTTTATCCAAGAAAGGGTATTTATAGTTTGCATGGTACAATTTTTGATCCCGAAAATTTCTACAATAAATTGGGTAGGTCGCTAGTATAGTTCCCTATCCGCGATTCTGCTATTTACTGGACTAATCTTACTGGAATATTGGAGTACCTTCCTGCCTTGGGTGGGTAGAAAGAGTCAGTACGGAATGCTTATGCCCCAAGTACGAAACATTCTAATTGAATTACTATCAGTAGACCTTTTTTCAGTCATTCATTGAATGATAAATCACTACAAGTGATGGGGATACACGATTTAAATAACGGAAGATCCAATATTTCAAAATTGTATCTAGAATGACTGGAAAAGTGGAAACAAGGCCAGATATAACTTGGTCGTTATGAGAAAATCCAAAATCTTGGTAAATAGAGCCAATCATTAGTTCCCAACCATGGGGTGAATGGAATCCGATACATAAATCGGTTAATAAAAGAATAGAAAATGCTTTTATTGTGTCGCTTAGGTTATAGAGGAATTCCTGAACCCAAGAATTAAGAGTAATAAGTTCTTTATTACCTATAATAGAATAACCACTTAGAATAACGAAACAGATTATATTGGTCGAGAAGGACAAAATTGTATGGATACAATTTTCATTGTGCAGCTGAATCAAGTGAATCGTTTCTTTATGGATTGCTATACGAAACTTTTTTAGATGTGTCTCCGGGTATTCCGTTATCATCTCGTCCAACAGTAGGAGCTCCTCTAATTCTAGGAATTTTTCCAGAATACTCTTTTCTGGAAGATCATTCAAAAGAGTTTCGGATTGCTTGGTATTCCACCAATTAGTACCCCAAGATTCCAGACTTTTATTAAATGCTAGAAAGCTCCACCAGGGTAAACAGACTGTAGATACAAAAAGTAGAAGGGGAATAAATGCTTTCTTTTTTGCCATTTTTTAGAAAATGTAAATTGAATAAAAATCAAAATTTAATAAAGTAGCCTCATTCGTCGCATATACGCGATCTAATATTTACATTTTCTTTTTCATTTCAACAAAATTAGTTCTATTACGAAGTAGCGAATCGTTCTCTGTTTTTTTATTTGTTATTCGGTAAGTAGTCCTTGATAATTTTAAAGAATCTTACAAGAATACAGAAATCGAATAAATAAATAAGAGGAAAAGTCCGCTTCGAATGCAAAAATGCGCAAAAGAGTTTCCAGCTATTTCCATTGGTCAAATTCGAAGCAATTCCTTTCTTTAGGTGAATCTCCGAAAACTCGCTTTAGTTAAGAGGTAAGGAATTCGGATTTCGAGACAAAAAAAACTCTCCAAATAGGGCAAAAAAAATCCGCCGCCTAAACAAAAAGAATTGAGATAATTTTCTGAATGGGATGATCAAAACAAGAAAAGGGGGTAGCAAAATTTTGAGTTATTCATTAAATTCATTAAAGAGAAGAGAACGAAAAGAGGGAGAAAACGAACCATTGCGAAATAAAAAAAATTACATGAGCTATTTCTTTATAGCCTATCAAATAAAAATATAGAAACTAAAAACAAACTTTATTTTGATTTCCAATTTTTGGGGGATGAATCTATCCTTATTTCGATTTGCTGCTAATGAATTGCGACGAGTGGATTTCCATAGGCATAAAATATTTTTTTTTGCAGACAAAAACAACCCTCCCTTTTGGATGTTCCATAGAATATATGTTTGCTTTAACTCGAAGGTACGTTCTGACGAAAATTTCGTTAAGTTCTGCCATAGAAAATTTTTGAATTGTAGAGTTTTTATACCTCCCGTCGAGAATCATAAAACGTTCATTGTTCGATTCATTTCAAAAAACTTCAATCGGTACGCGCAAGAAATAGGCCAATTCAGCAGCTTTTTGTTCCATTTCTCGTGGAGTCAAATTCTCATCAGTACGAGTCAAAGGAACGGCCCCCTGTCCTCTGATTTCTAGATAAAGGACACGACGAGGGGAAATACCCTCTTTAAGTTCGATTCTGATAGATTGAATATCATTTATAAGGAAACGGAGGGATATGCGACGATTTGTTCCCGGAAATCCCCAACGAAAAATACACACTATTCCTTCTTTTTTATCGAATAGATCATAACCACTACCTATATTCCACGAAATTGTGCACCACAAATAGCCGCTAATAAAGAGACCTGCGATCCCATAGAAAGACATCACGATCCCCTGTGGGAAAAAAATGATTTGTTGAGAGGGAAATAAAGATATCAAATTCCTACCAAGATAGCTGGAAGTTCCAACTAATAAAAATCCTAATGAACCTAAAAAAAGAATAACGGCCCAGCAGAAATTACTTATTTTTCGAGATCCCCTTATAAGTTCTATCCATATACGTTCTGATCGCCACTTCATACTAATCTATTGCTCTATTGCATTTAATTTGAATTAATTGAATTTATAGAATAACCGAAATAAATTTAACTTCTACTTTACTTAACTAACAACGCTATTTTGTTTCTGAAGTAACTCTCATCAACTAGCACTATTCTAATCGGGGTAATTCATAAAAAGCGTTCGATCGAAAAGGAAAATAAGAACGTCCCGCCCCTCCCTAGATATCTGATATCGACAAGCATTTACTTTTACTTTCTATTTCAAAAATGGAACCGACCCGTCCTGATCTATTGATTTAAAAATCAAAAGTTAAAAAGAATTTACCTCTATAGCAAGTTTCGCACGTATTGCACTTGTGTTTGAAAGAAATCATGCATTCGACCATATTCCACTTTGCAATAAAAAGATAGATATCTGGGTTATGATTCAATCAAGTCTAAGTCTTGAAAAAAAAAATGTGATTTTGCCTCACCATATAGACTAAACAATCTTGTTTTTTTGAACATGAAGAAATAAAGAAGCCATTGCAAGTGCCGGAAATACTAAGCCTACAAAAGGCACAAAAAAAGAGGGAAAGTTTATATCTGTCATAGAATGGGGTACCTCGATTTACTATTTGTACCTGTTTGTTATATTGTTCTAAAATTATCTGAACTTAATTATATATAATTATACTAATTATATCTAAGTGAGTATATATTAAGTTCAAGAAATGTAGAACTAATTAAATGAACTTAATTAGCCTTCTCCACAAAAAATATATGTTTTAGAATTACCTTTTTTATTCTTCATCTTTTCTTCTTTCTTTTCTCTTGTCTTTTAATTCAAAAAATATCACTAAAGAAAGAATTGCTTACAAAGTTCCGAAAGAGTCGTTAGAATCTGATCCAAGAGATATTCTTTTGTTAGTCAAAACGGAGAGTCTCCGACAAGAATACGGCAATATGAAAATGCAAAAGGCTATTTTTTCTAATTTTTCAGATGTAAGAAAGAAAGATCAAATTCGTTTTATTTGCCACCTTTTCAATTGACATCAATTTACAGAAGTAAGAGTGTTGATAGAATAGAGGTTTTCTGATTGAATGTAATATGAAGTCAAATATAAAAAAACAATTTATCTGCAACTTTTCATTCTGTATATAGAGGTATAGTTCGTATAGTTATAGAAATCAAATTTGTACGGCAACCACGAAAACCCCAGTTCCATTATTCTATTATGATTGATTCTTATCATAATCATATTATTTTTGCTTTGATTAATGATGATAACTAACTCCTTTTTTTGTCACAAATAAAAAAATGGACCTTACTGTTCGATCAAATTTTGATTCAAAGGAAAGAAAGCATGCAACTGAAATAACTCACTTAGAATGCCTTTTAAAAGATTACGTGGTACAATTAGATCAAATAACCCCTTCTCGAATAAATATTCAGCTTCTTGGGAACCGTCAGGTACTGCCGTATTCAATGTTTCTTGAATGACTCTTTTACCTGCAAATGCAATGTAGGCGTTGGGTTCAGAAATAATGATATCTCCCAACATCCCAAAACTAGCTGTCACCCCTCCAGTAGTAGGGGA